>BBPF01003074.1_pt1 | contig 27868 bp, 23 predicted proteins | sample 1343921 | NCBI WGS metagenome assembly BBPF01 (sample SAMD00019090, study PRJDB2971) | groundwater metagenome | isolation source: The Cedars highly-alkaline
ATGAAAAAACATAATTTTAGCGCCGGACCATCAATTTTACCCAGAATAGCTATTGAAAACACTGCCAAAGCTATTCTTGATTTTAACGGAATTGGACTTTCCATACTGGAAATTTCACATCGCGGAAAAGATTTTCAGGCAGTTATGGATGAAACTGTTGCGTTGTTTAAGGAGTTATTGAATATTCCCGAAGGATATCAGGTTCTTTTTCTGGGTGGAGGAGCGAGTCTGCAATTTTGCATGGTGCCGTTCAACCTGATGAATAAAACTGCAGCCTATCTGGAAACAGGAACATGGGCTAAGAAAGCTATTAAAGAAGCAAAATTATTTGGCGAAGTTAAAGTTGTAGCTTCATCGGCCGATAAGAATTTTAATTACATTCCTACAGCTTATACCATTCCTTCCGATGCCGAATATTTTCATATCACTACAAATAACACAATATTTGGCACCGAAATCAGGACAGATATAGATAGTCCTGTTCCCCTTGTTGCAGATATGTCTTCGGACATTTTCAGCCGTCCGATGGATGTTTCAAAATATGCTCTGATTTATGGCGGTGCACAAAAAAACCTCGGTCCTGCCGGTGTTACTTTTATTATTGTGCGCGAAGATGTTCTCGGCAAAGTAACCAGGGCTATTCCAACAATGTTGGATTACAGAACTCACATTGCCGAAGGTTCTATGTTCAATACTCCTCCCTGCCTTCCTATTTTCACCGTAAGGGAAACATTAAAATGGCTTAAAAGCATTGGCGGACTTACCAAAATGGAGGAAATAAACCTCAAAAAGGCAAAACTATTATACGATACCATAGACAACAGTAAAATATTTGTTGGTACCGCCGAAAAAGATTCAAGATCAATAATGAATATCTGCTTTGTCATGAAAAATGAGTATAAACAATTAGAGGATGAATTTCAGACCTTCGCTTCATCAAGAGGCATGGTGGGAATTAAAGGACACCGTTCAGTAGGCGGTTTCAGAGCCTCAACATATAATGCTCTACCTATAGAGAGCGTTCAGGCCCTGGTTGATACCATGAAGGAATTTGAAAAGCTAAAAGCTTAACCCTTTTTCAATAAAATTATATTCTTTTGAATAGTTAAACCTCATAATTTTAAAAATATAGCCATGACAAAAGTACTTGTTGCTACCGAAAAACCTTTTGCAAAGGTTGCTGTTGATGGAATTAAAAAAATTGTTGAAGAAGCCGGATTTAGTCTCGTTTTATTGGAAAAATACACCGACCATGCAGATTTGATTAAGGCTGTTGCCGAAGTTGATGCATTAATTGTAAGAAGCGATAAAGTTTCAAAGGAAGTTGTTAATGCTTCAAATAAACTTAAAATTGTTGTTCGCGCCGGAGCTGGTTACGACAATCTTGATATCGCTTCCTGTTCAGCCAAAGGAATTGTAGCCATGAATACTCCCGGTCAAAATTCAAATGCTGTTGCCGAATTGGCCATAGGAATGATGATTTATTTGTCCCGCAATCAGTTTCAGCCGGGTACCGGATCGGAATTAAAAGGGAAAAAACTGGGAATTCACGGTTACGGAAATGTTGGCAAATTGATCGCCTTATTCGGAAAAGGATTTGGCATGGAGGTTTATAGCTTTGACCCATTTGTTAAAAAGGAAATTATGGAAAAGGACGGTGTAAAGCCGCTTGCAACGATTGAAGAATTATACAGCATTTGCAATTTCATTTCCCTGAATATTCCTAACAACGAAAAAACAAAAAAATCCATAGGGTACGACTTACTGAAAAAAATGCCTAAAGGTGGATGCTTTGTAAATACTGCAAGAAAGGAAGTAATTGATGAAAATGGCCTGTTACAGGTTATGGAAGAACGTGCCGATTTGAAATATGCTACCGATATTTTGACAGACAATCATACTGCACTGGTCGAAAAATTTGGCCTTAGGGTTTTTGGAACACTCAAAAAAGTGGGAGCCGAAACATCGGAGGCAAATATTAACGCCGGCCTCGCAGCAGCTAATCAAATAGTTGCATATTTCAAAAAAGGTGATAAAACCTTTCAGGTAAACAAATAATTTTTTATTACTGCAAGGTTAAATTTTAATAATTCAATATTTATAGAACGCCTTTTATTGCAGGCAGGATTATTTCGCTTCAGAAAATTTGTTTTTGTTAGAGTATACTTTTTTTTGCTGCAGAAAAAAAGTAAAAGCCCGTGCGGCTCAAGCACTTTATAAAGAGAGGATTTTTTGCCGGACCCTATTGATAATTTGTATTCATTCTGCAAATGCACTTTTTAATTTCAGCTATCGGCATTATATTGTAACAAATAAATTTATTATCCCAATTTTTATTAATTTAAAATTTTAATTTTATTATGGCAGTTATAAAAGCATTCAAAGGCCTGCGTCCACCGGCAAAAATTGCAAAAGATTTGGCCTCAAGACCTTACGATGTTCTGAATTCAAAAGAGGCCAGGCTGGAAGCTGCAGGAAATCGATATTCCTTGTTGCATATTATTAAACCCGAAATTGATCTTCCCGAAAGTATAGACGAACATGCACCTGAAGTTTATGAAAAAGCTCTTGAAAACTTTTCAAAATTTCAAAAGGCCGGATATTTGATACCCGACGAAAAAGAATTCTTATATATTTATGCTCAAACCATGAATGGCAGAACACAATTTGGATTGGTTGCCTGCGCGGGCGTTGAGGATTACCTTAACGGAATTATTAAAAAACACGAGCTAACCAGAAAAGATAAAGAGGAAGACAGGATGAAGCATGTACGCATAACAAATGCCAATATGGAGCCTGTTTTCTTTACATACCGTGCCGTTCCAGAAATTGATAATATTATTGAAGATTTTGTTAAGATAAACAAGCCCGAATACGATTTTACCGCTGCAGATGGAATAGGACATCATTTTTGGGTAATTAAAGACAATAAAATCATTACCCTGATAATTGAATTATTTAAGAACGTTCCGTACACCTATGTTGCCGATGGTCACCACCGTACTGCCGCTGCTGCTCTGGTCGGAAATGAGAAAAAGAAAAACAACCCTTTGCACACAGGTAAGGAAGAATATAATTATTTTCTTGCCGTTCATTTTCCCGATAATCAATTGTCAATTATTGATTATAACCGTGTTGTAAAAGATTTGAACGGACTATCGGCAGCCGATTTTTTAAAAAAACTTGGCGATACTTTTATAATTGAACCCAAAGAGGCTGAAATTCATAGACCAGACAGAATTCATAATTTTGGCATGTATCTCGAGGGTAACTGGTATTCTCTTAGCGCAAAAATGGGTACATACAATGACAATGATCCAATTGGCGTTTTGGATGTAACTATTCTTTCCAATCATGTTTTGAATAATATTCTTGGAATAAAGGATTTAAGAACAGACAAAAGAATTGATTTTGTCGGAGGAATAAGGGGCCTTGAGGAGTTAAAAAAACGGGTTGACAGCGGTGAAATGAAAGTTGCTTTTGCTCTTTACCCCGTTTCTATGAAACAATTAATGGATATTGCCGATACCGGAAATATAATGCCTCCAAAAACAACATGGTTTGAACCCAAATTGAGGAGCGGATTAATAGTTCATTTACTCGATTAAACTTTTTTTGCTGCCAGTTCTGCATTAAACCATTTGTGTTGACTTAACCCCGGTCAACCTACTTCAGGAATAGACAGAGAATAAGCTCAAATTACGCGTTTGAGAATTTGAAAGGTAGATTAACTTAAATTGGATTGGTTCCATAAACACAGATTACGCAAAAGAAAAAAATGTAGTTGAATTTACACATTCCCGGAGGTTATTTCCACCTAAGTGAATTTCCGTTAATAAAATCAGATAAATTGGCGTTAAGAAAACCGGGATGTTTGAGCGAATCGAGTTTCCGGATTTCGAACAATTAATCTGATTTTTAGAAAATTCGGTGCAGCGGCAGCATTTTTGGTTTACTTTTTTTTGCTGTAGAAAAAAAGTAAAATCCCGTGCGGCTTGAGAGCTTGAGCAAATAGAAGATTTGTGCCGGACAATGGTGATAGTTTTAATCTCCTATGTTTCTATTGCGTAGCATGAGCAATTCTAAAAATTGAAAATAGTTGTATCCTTTAATAATAAAGTTTACAGAAGTTTTAGAATTCATTTTTTGCTTTAATGGCGTAATTTGGGCTAATATTCCAGATTTTACTTTTTTGGAAAAAATTTCTGTTTTATTACCTTTGGTTTTGCTGAAAACTATAGCTTTTCATTAATGAATATCCGCAGAAATATTGAAATTTTAAAATCGGAATTACCCGCTAATGTGAAATTAGTGGCTATTACAAAAACTAAGTCAACGGATGAAATATTACAGGCTTATGAAGCCGGGCATCGTGATTTTGGTGAGAATAAAGTGCAGGAACTTATTCAAAAACAAGCCTTACTGCCAGATGATATTAATTGGCACATGGTTGGTCACCTTCAAAGCAATAAAGTAAAATACATCGCACCTTTTGTTCATTTAATTCACAGTGTTGATAGCCTTAAACTACTTCAGGCAATAAATAACCAAGGGCTTAAAAACAGGAGAATAATTGATTGTTTGCTACAGGTTTATATTGCAATGGAAGAAGAAAAGTTCGGACTTTCGGAACAGGAGTTGCATTTAATTCTAAATTCAGATGAAATTAAATCCTATGCAAACATTAGAATTTGCGGGCTAATGGGAATGGCAACTTTTACAGATGATGAAAAAATAATACAAAAAGAATTCAAATACATAAAAGAACTTTTTATTAAACTAAAATCTGACTATTTTTCAGCCCAAATAAATTTCCGGGAATTGTCAATTGGTATGTCGGGCGATTACCGAATTGCCATTAATGAAGGAAGTACAATTGTACGAATTGGAAGTCTTATTTTTGGCGAGCGCATTTAAAATAAATATTTAAACAAAACCCTATGCTAAACCTTGAAGTTTCATATCTTGGGCTTAAATTAAAAAACCCGGTAATAGCGAGCAGTTCTGGCCTTACAAGCACGGTTGAAAAAATTATAAAAATTGAAAAAAGCGGTGCAGGCGCAGTGGTTCTGAAATCGCTTTTTGAAGAGCAAATTAATTATGAAGCCGGCGCCCTTATAATGAACCATGATTATCCTGAGGCTGAGGATTACATTAAACACTACACCAAAAACCATAGAATACAGGAATACCTTAAATTAATTGAGGAATCAAAAAATTCGGTTTCAATTCCCGTTATTGCAAGTATTAACTGTGTTAGTGCAAACGATTGGGTAAGATTTACCCGGGAAATTGAAGATGCCGGCGCCGATGCAATTGAATTAAATGTTTTTTCCTTGCCCACCGACAAAAACCTCGACTCCATTGAATATGAAAAAATATATTTTGACCTTGCAGGTAAAATAAAATCCAATACTAAACTGCCGGTTTCCATAAAACTCGGAAACCACTTTACAAACCCTGTTAATATGGTGTATAAATTATTTACACTGGGTATTAAGGGAGTAGTATTATTTAACCGGTTTTACGAACCCGACATTGATATTGATAAACTAAGCCTCACTGCTGCCGAGGTTTTTAGTACTCCTTCCGATATAAGGCAAAACCTGCGATGGGTAGCGATTATTTCCGACAAGGTTAACCAAATAGACGTTTCTGCCTCAACCGGCATTCACAGCGGAGAGGCAATTGTAAAACAACTGCTGGCCGGCGCCACAACAGTGCAGGTTTGTTCTGTGCTTTACAAAAATGGAATTGAATATATTGCTATAATGCTCAAGGAACTTGAAGAATGGATGAAAAGTAAAAATTATAAGTCGATAGATGAATTCAAAGGGAAAATGAGTTACAAGAATATCCAGGACCCTGTTCTGTATGAAAGGTCTCAGTTTATGAAGCATTTCTCTTCGTTGCACTAAAAATTTCCAGAGGTTGGGTATAATTTAAAACTACTGTCCGGTTAAATTTTAATAAAGTGAAGAATTTTACAATAAATCGATGTGAAAAGTACGTCTTTTATTGCCTTTGATTCTTTCCGCCTCAGGGAATTTACCTTAATAAAATCAGATAAATTGGCGTTAAAAATTCCGGGCTGCTTGAGCGAGGCGGATTTTCAAATTTTATACAATTAATCTGATTTTTAGAAAATTCGCTGCAGCGACGGCATTTTTTGATTGCTTTTTTTGCTGCAGAAAAAAAGTAAAAGGCCGTGCGGCTTGGGCATATAAACAAAAAAAGAATTTTTGGTCGGACACTATTGATATACAAACAGAGATTATGATTTCAAAAAGACCCGGGATTTTAATATGCAAGCCAGCAGCTTAAAATCTGGGTTAAAGTATTAGCTCCTATAGAAAAGCCACATTAAGTAATCACCTGATGTGTAGCTATTTTGTTCGGTAAAAAAATACTTTCAAATACTTTGTAACCCCGGGACTTTTTACCCGGGATTTTCTTTTAGTTTATCCCTGAGATATGTTCCCGTATAGGAATCATTACAAAGTATAAGTTGCTCTGGTGTTCCTTCAAATACAATGTATCCGCCTTTTTCGCCTCCATCGGGTCCAAGATCAATTATCCAGTCGGCCGATTTGATTACCTCAAGATTATGCTCAACAACAAGTATAGTGTGTCCCTGCTTTATGAGTGCATTGAATGCAAGCAGTAATTTTTTAATATCATGAAAATGAAGGCCGGTGGTAGGCTCATCAAAAATAAACAGGCAATGGCCGCTGCTTTTATCTCTTCCCAGAAAGGATGCAAGCTTAACGCGTTGACTTTCTCCTCCGCTTAGAGTATTTGAGGCTTGTCCCAGTTTAACGTAGCCCAGCCCAACATCGTCAAGTGGTTTTAATTTTTCGGCAATTTTGTGACCTAAATCTTTCGCATCGCTATCAAAAAATGCTATAGCCTCTTCAACACTTAATTCTAACAAATCATGAATGTTTTTACCTCGGTATCTTACTTCAAGCACCTCCGGTTTAAAGCGTTTGCCTTCACAACTTTCGCAAATTAAATGAATATCGGCCATAAATTGCATTTCTACCTTTATAATTCCTTCTCCCATGCATTCATCGCACCTGCCACCATCAACATTAAAAGAGAAATGTGCCGGTTGAAATTTGTTCAACTTCGAAGCTGTCTGAATGGAGTAAAGTTTTCTAATTTCGTCATAAGCTTTTATGTAAGTTATCGGGTTAGAACGCGAATTCCTTCCAATTGGGTTCTGGTCAATCAGTTCAACAGATTTTAAAAGATGAGTATCGCCTCTTACCATTCCAAATTTACCTGGTTTGCTTCCCTGACCGGAAATTAACCTCAAGGCCGCGGGATATAGAATTCCTTTTACCAGTGACGATTTGCCGGAACCACTTACGCCCGTTACTGCTGTTAAAACATTTAAGGGAATTTTGGTATCAACAACTTTTAAATTATTTTCCCTGCAGCCTATTAGTTCAATAAAATTATTCCATTTTCGTCTGGAAAAGGGAACATCAATTTTTTCTTTTCCTGAAAGATACTTACCCGTAAGACTATTGACATTTTTTACAATTTCATTATAGGTTCCCTGAAATACTATTTCACCCCCTAACCTTCCGGCCAATGGCCCAATGTCAATAATTTGTTCAGCCGAACGCATGATTTCTTCATCATGCTCCACAACCAAAACAGTATTACCAATATTTTTAAGATTTTTTATAATTCCAATTAGTTTTTCGGTATCCCTCGAATGCAACCCTATACTTGGCTCATCAAGTATATAGAGCGATCCTACCAGACTGCTGCCTAGCGATGTGGCAAGGTTTATTCTTTGAGCCTCCCCACCCGAAAGCGTTGAAAATAGCCGGTTCAATGTAAGATAGCCTAAGCCTACATTGACCAAAAATTCTATTCGGTTCGAAATTTCGGTTAACAACCTTCCTGCAATTTGCTTTTCCTGTTTGCTAAGTTCAAGGGTTGAAATAAACTCAAATAATTTTTCAATGGATAGCTCAACAAGTTCCTGAATCGGTTTGCCATTAATTTTTACATACGATGCCTCTACCTTAAGCCGTGTTCCACGACAAACAGTACATGTGGTTTTACCCCTATACCTCGACTGCATTACCCTATACTGAATTTTATAATTGTTCTCTTCAATATACTTAAAAAATTTATTTAATCCCCAGAACCACTTATTACCAGTCCAAATCAATTCTTCTTGCTCATTTGTAAGTTCATAAAAAGGTTTGTGAATCGGAAAGTCAAATTGGTGCGCATTGAGAATAAGTTTTTCCCTCCATTTGCTCATTTTCTCCCCCCTCCAGCAAGCAATTGCCTCCTCATAAATCGACAGGCTTTTATCCGGTACAACCAGTTCTTCATCAATTCCTATTACTTTACCGTAGCCTTCACATTTTGGACAAGCACCAAGAGGATTGTTAAAACTGAACAGGTATTCAGTCGGCTCCTCAAATTCCATCCCATCGGCCTCAAAATGAACAGAAAAATCGTGACGGTCAACCAAACTACCGGCATCGAATTTTACTGTGCAATAACCTTGTCCCTGAGAGAATGCTGTTTCGATTGAATCAGCAATTCTGTCGGAATTATCCTGGTCAGTGTTGACTGTAACCCTGTCAATTAGCAGAAATAAATCCTGTGCACAAAGTTCGGTTTTCTTTTCTACCAGGTCAATAATTTTAACTATCTCATTATTAAGCTCTACCCTGGTTATTCCCTGCTTAAGATAAAGTTCCAGATATTTATTAACTGTAAGGCCATTACTGATTTTTACGGGTGCGAGAATTGTTGCAATACAACCTTCGGGTAAGCCTAAAACATAATCTACCACATCGGCAACCGAATGCTTGGTTACAAAACTACCTGATACAGGCGAAACCGTACGTCCTATTCTGGCAAACAATAGTTTAAGGTAGTCGTAAATTTCAGTTGATGTACCTACTGTTGAACGTGGATTCTGAGAGTTTACCTTCTGCTCAATTGCAATAGCCGGCGGTATGCCGCTAATGAAATCAACTTCGGGTTTATTTACCCGGCCTAAAAATTGTCTTGCATATGAGGAAAGGCTTTCAACATAACGTCTTTGCCCTTCGGCGTAGAGCGTATCAAAAGCAAGTGAAGATTTACCTGAACCAGAGAGACCGGTTATTACTATAAATTTATCCCGTGGAAGGGAAAGGCTTATATTCTTGAGATTGTGAACTCTGGCACCACGAATTATGATACTGTTTTTATTATCGTTGCCTTGAATTGGCATAATTATTGCGTTAAAAAATGTGAAAATACGGTTTTCTGTTTTTTTTCGCTTATTTTTGATTTAAAATTAAATACAAGTAATTAACCATTAACTAAATTTCAGGAGGACTTCTATCGAATCAACTTTTACTCTTAAATTAAATAAAAAAGGAGGTTTTCGTGGATACCCGGGAATTTGGCGATCAGAAGCTGATACAACTATTTTTGAGCGGAAATAAAATTGGCATTGAAAAGCTCATTCATAGACATAAAAAAAAGGTTTATACATATATTTTTCTGATTGTAAAAGATCCTCATCTGGCAGAGGACATATTTCAGGATACATTTATTAAAGTTATCAGATCGCTGGTTGAAGGAAAATATAAGGATAATGGGCGATTTTTATCATGGGTAATCAGGATTGCACATAACCTGGTAATCGACCATTTCCGAAAGGAAAAGCAACTCAATACCGTTTCGAACGACAACTATGAGATCGATCTTTTTAACTCAAAACAATTCTGCGAAAAGAATATTGAAGAGATTATCATAAAGGACCAAATATTTGATGATGTACGTACCTTGTTAGACGAACTGCCCGAAGATCAGAAAAAAGTCGTGGTGTTACGACATTATGCCGGGCTGAGTTTTAAGGAAATCGCCGATCAAACAAATGTAAGTATAAATACAGCCCTAGGAAGAATGCGGTATGCCCTGATTAACCTCCGAAAAATAATTGAAAAACGAAAAATCAGCCTTACTGTGAATTAAAGTTAATACTTTGTAGAATATTTACTATTTATACCCACCTGTATTGTTTTTCCGGTGGTTTCTTTAGGTCATTCGGGTTGCTACTTTCTATCAATTCGTGCTTGAGCATAAGATAGATGGAATTTAATTTATAATAATCAACAAGCAATTCGAATTAATCAATACTAATTTCATTGGTTTATCGTTTTTGACTTATAAACGTTAAAAACTGTTAAAGAGCCTATGAAAAAAGTTTACACATTTTTCTTTCTTTATAACAATCTTGAAGATCCAGCCTTTGAGTTTATAAGTAATGATTATCTAAATTCTGTTGAAGGGCAAGAATTTCATGAAATATATAATTATCTAGACAATCAGGCTGTCCAGGTTAGCAATCAGGTTGTAGAAAAACTTATTAATTACGGCAAGGAAATTCTGGAGAACAGGTAGGGATTTTTCGGAACTTAAATATTTGCCAGATATACTGTATGACAGGCAACAATTCCGGCAGTTTCGGTTCGGAGTCTGCTATTGCCAAGGCTCACACTCCTGAACCCAGATTTACCGGCATGTTCAATTTCTTCGGGTGAAAAGTCTCCTTCCGGGCCTATTAAAATGGTAATATGACTACCTGCACTACAATATTTAGAAAGGTGGTTGGAGGAGTTTTCTTCACAATTTGCCAATAATTTTAATCCGGCAAATTCATTTTTTTGAAATTCACTGAAATTTTTCTGTAAATTAAGTTTTGGAAGATATGCTTTGAGTGATTGCTTCATGGCCGAAGTCATTACCTTGAGCAACCGCTCAGGTTTTACAATCCGCCTTTCACTACGGTGACAAATAAGCGGCGTAATTTCGTTAATGCCAATCTCGGTTGCCTTTTCAAGAAACCATTCAAACCTGTCAATATTTTTTGTAGGAGCTATGGCAATATGCAAATAATATGAGCTTTTATTGTATTCTCAGATTGTTTCAACTATTTGCAGAACACATTTTTTGGGATTTGCTAATACAATTTTTGATTTGTACAATTGGCCGGCACCATCAGTCAAATAAACAAAATCATTTTCACTCAAACGTAGTACTTTTATACAATGAGCAGATTCAGTTGGTTCAAGGATATGAGTGCTGCCGGAAATGGATGGGTCATAAAATAGATGCATATTTGGAAATGTTTTTACAAATTTAAAACTTTGAAAATATCACAAAAGATATTTTTTGACTTACTTGGATTTTAATTATTAAGCGAATTAACATGATAAGAATAGGATGTATTTCCGATACGCATGGTTTTATTCATGAACGGCTGATTGATTTTTTAAAGGACGTTGATGAAATTTGGCACGCAGGCGATATAGGTAATTTAGAAGTAGCTGCAGAGCTTGAGAAAATAAAACCTTTGAGGGCAGTACATGGAAATATTGACAGTGCCGATATTAGAAATATTTATCCGGCCCATCAGAAATTTGAAATTGAAAATATGAAGGTTTGGTTAACCCATATTGGGGGTTACCCCGGGAATTATGACCGTAGTATAAAGCAAGAACTTATATCCTGCATACCTGACATTTTTGTATGCGGCCATTCGCACATTCTAAAGATAATGTTTGATAAAAGATTAAATTTACTTTATTTAAATCCTGGCGCTGCAGGCAATTCCGGTTTGCACCAATTCATTACTGCATTGAAATTCCGGATTAATGAAAAAAAGGTAACAGATATGGAGGTGTGGGAACTGAAAAGACGGTAAAAATTCTTTAGTTATAAATAGAATCGGCAATTTTTATGGCGTAATTCTGCTTTCCGGATCAATTCCATTTTCTTCAATTTCGATTTTACCTTCAGACCTTAATTGCATTATCCTCCGGTACCGGTTTAAAAATTGTGCTATTCTGGTGTCAGTGGCTATCATATATATAACCGGTCTGGCCTCTGCCTACAGGCATTTGTCGTTGATATACCGATGATGCCAGTAAAGCCTGATTAAATGCCTTATTTGTTGAATAAGCAAGCATAACTTCACGGGTATAACCAAAATAATACCAGTTATTTGGTTCAATTTCCAAGTATAAATCAAAAAAATCGCCGGCACGTCGTTTACTTATTTCAATAAAACCATTAACAGATTTATGCACGGGAGTTCCTTTAATATTGCTTATCTCAATTCTGCCGTACGATTGATACGATCTTGACTCCTGGTGCCATTTTAACCGGACATCGTTCAGCACTATTGTTTTGGATAATTCTTTAGGAACTGTGGTAAATTTTTCGGTACTTTCCAAATCTTTCCAAAGTGCTTCTGTTTTTTCAAAGCCTATAAATTCTCTGATTTTATTCTTGTTTTCGGGCAACCTGAAGTTAGAAGCCTTTGCGCCAGGCAGGCTATCAAGGTCTTGTATCAGGGTTTGCAAGGCCTTTTCATCAAAGAAAAAATCTAATGTGATCATGAGATCCAGTTCGAGGCTGTTTGCGTTAATATTGTAAATTGTACTACCGGAGGCCTCAAACTTTAATTGCCCCAAATCAATATCTGGATTTACTTTACCACTGCTCATTATAATGCATTGGTTTATGTCAAAAACAAGTTGATTTCCTGGCAGTTCGGGATTGGTCATTTTTTCTTTACTGCCAAGCAAATATTTGTCATTGGTTTCATCAAATGTTAACCATTCACCTGCACTGTTAATTTGTACATCGTTAAATCGTTTTCTGAACGAAATAAACGAGGGATAAATATGTATAGAATCATTGGCTATAAATGAGCCTGAGAAAACCCGGTCTCTGTTAATGTTCAATGGATTATTAATAACCGGAATTTGTACATTTTCAGGATTAATTTCCGATTCAAACGCCAGCCATGTTCTGGGAATTTGTCGGCAATCGTGAACAATCCTTGCGCCACCCTTAAAAGATAAAAATGGTTTATCGGCAAAAAACGATACAGCCCCCTGGAATTCAAAATTTGGGCTTAAGGTAAAGTTATCGGGTTCAATTATATTACCTCTTGCTATAGTTCGACGCATTTCATCAACTTCTATCCTTTCGAAAAAGATTTTTTGCGATTTGCCGGATTCGTCTAAATAATCGTAGAAACCGCTCGCTGTATAATTATATTTAGATTCAATTATAGTCCTTGCCTCATAAATCCTGTGCAAGGGATTTGTTAAACTGGTTGTGATAATCGAATTTTCCAAAGGTCTCAATTTGGCCCCTGCTTCTACAATCAGTTTGCCCTGATTGGGATAAATGAATACATCGGCAACTTTAACATGCTGTACTTCTGAAGCAAACATGAGGTTGCTTTGGTAATTATATTCAAGATTGGGTGAAATAAAATAAAACGAATCCTGCAATGGGTGAACCGAGATATATTTCGCCCCTGTAAATTCTTCGTTTTCCGGTGTTTTGGAAGATGCAAATTTCAAAAGGTTTTCCTGGAGAAGCCATTCAAAGCTTTCAACAAATCCAACATAACGATTAACAGGAAAATAGACAGTGTTAAATCCTTCGTTTGACCGAAATTCACCTTTATTGGCGAAATGATTCATTCTTGTCTTAAAATTTTTAGCTGAGAAGGAATTTTCCCCTTGGGCTGGAATTTTCAGAGCAAAATCGGCTGTATCCGCAATAGTTTCCGTGGCGGTAAAAACAAATGATGAGGCAGATAACCTGGCATCACTAAACAATAAATCGCCAGATCCAAATACTCCTGAAGGTGAAATTACAAGATTCCCATTAAGAATTGTGGTTTGGTTATGGATGTTAAAAGGAGTGTCACCCTGCTTTACCGATAATTGATTTGTTTCGGGTAACCATTGTACAATATTATTTTTCGACTGCACAAATGGGAACTGTGTGCCCGGGGTACTCTGGTTCACTCTTAAATTTGTTGCCAGTAAATTCATTGAATCGGGATAAAACACGAATTCATTCCCCGTTAATTCAGTGGTTTCAAAAATTAATTTTCCCGCACCAATAATACCATTATTGCTTAGGTTAATATATTCGTAAAAAACACCTTTGCCACCAAAAACGGGGATACCGGTTAATGGAGTTTTATAAGTGAACCCGAGTGAAAAATCTTTTTGAAGTGTAAGGTTTTCTACTATATCGGGAAATATTCCTCCTGAAATAAATTTGCCGCTAAAACGTAAATCCGTGTTCTGAAATGTTTTGAGGCTGTCCATATTAAACGGATCTACCCTAAAATAAACCTTGTCGGCAGTATAAACCCCTTCCTGAATCTCCGGATTGTTAAAAAAAACATTAGAATACTGCGTACTGGAAAATTTTGGAAAATCGGCAAAAATTTCTCTCCCTGATTTGTTATCAGGTTGGTCAATGTAGATTACTCCTGTAAGATTTATAAGTTTGTTACGTACTTCGGTAAACAACTTCATTCCAGATGCGTCAGTTTGTTCTGTTTCTGCCCGGATGCTTACCGAATCAATATTTTGCATCGTAATTTTGAATCCATAATATTCAAAAAAGAAATTATTTCCGTAAAAGGTTAAATTTCCGGCATTTACAACACCATCAAACCGGAAATTCCTGTCTTTTTTTATCACAACACTATTGTTTGCCGGAAATATATTAACATCCTGAGCCTTACTAATGAATACTCTTGGAATGCCATTAATTTGCAAATCGTAGGTATTCAGATTTAGAAAGGCATTATCAAGTGGAGCTGTTGTATTTGATTCAAAATTAATTACATCGAAATCAATCTTTTCGGCTTTAGCAAGAAGATTGTTGGTAAGTTTTTCCCTGATTCTGAAATTATCATTCTCAAAGTCATAAAAGAATATAACCTTTGAGCGCAAGGTCTAAAAGTACATGTCTTATTTCACTAACGCTCTTCCGTGCAAAATTGGCAAATTCAACCACAGGTAGATTTTCGGCATAAAAATAATTCTTGAAATTTCTCACAAGTATAAGAGGGTGTTGCATATCCATTCCCTGCATTGCTTCAAAAATATTTCTATTAAAAAAATTTATTGATTCAAATTTAGCTATCCCGATTGAACTGGCTCGTGGCATTGTAAAATACATAATAGAATCTCCCATTCGCCACTTCAATTGTTCAAATGTCATATCCAGATTGTGGTAGGAATTAATATATGGGCTATGAGACATCCCCTTACCAGACCTGAAGAAGGAAACTTCTCTTGAACCGGTTGTAAAATTTAATGAAAGTTCAGGATGGTAAATGCTATCATTCCCAAGGTGTATCAATAAAGATGCATTCGTTGAATAGGCCCGGTGAGGAAGGAACACGAAACTTTGCGAAGTTACTGTCAGGAGCAATGAGTCGTGGTTATGTATAAACAGCCGGGCATTTGCATTTTTGGAACCTAAACCTATTAACCGGCTTCCTTGCATTGAAAAACCACCCCTGTAAAAAAACCCCGGGTAAATATTATCGATCTTAAAATCCTGACCATAGGATTCAAAGCGCGGAAAATCTGAATTTGCAGGGTTTTTAAGACTCGAAATTCTGTCAATTAAAGTCCCCAATAAAGGTTCCCTAAAGTATTGGTAATTTTTAAACAATACAGAATCGGCCCTGTAATCAATCCTTGTAAGATTTATTTCATAATTACTAAGTATTGCATAAACCTTGTTTTCATCGAGTCCTGCTTTTACCCAATTGACAGTACCTTTTTCTCCAAGCCACAATGCCTCCGCAGGAAAATAACTTCCGTTGGTTTTCCAAATAACCAAACTATCGTTTCTTGTTTTACCTATGAGATTAACTTTCGAAAAAACTATTTCGAACTTCTCATAGGACCTAATAAAGTATTCCCCGCCTGCAATTTTCCACTCAACAGAATTGGAAGAGAAAATGATGTTATCTGAAATAAAATGGTTTAAGCGCAGTAAAAAAGCGTTTAACAAGGTTAAATTGAAGTTTTGCTGCGCAGGAAGGAATTTTAATCCATTTAAAATTGAATTAAACTCATTTTCGCCAATTTTATTTTTATAGGCTTTGTTTAGCAGGTGCAGGAAATTGATAAAATGTGGAATTGGTCTGGCTCTGAGACCTGCAAACTGGTTTGCAATGTCAATAATTTCCAGTCGGTAATTTTCTGTGAAATATGAGGATTCCCAAACCCCAGCAAAAGCAATAAGGAACTCCTTATCTTCTTTTGAAAGATTGGGGCCCATAAAAGTTGTTAATTCCTCATGAAACAAATTGCCATCGACCGAAAACCTGAATGCTCTTTGTGTAAAACCATGCCCGATATTAATTACGAGGATAATGGCGATAAACACAAGAGTTTTGAAATTCATACCATACAAATTAGCTTAAAGACTTTGTCAATCTCAATAATAACCAAGTATCTAGTGAGCTCCTATTCGTTACAACCAATTCTAAGGGCAGGATATTCAAAATATCTTTCTCGTCGGTTTCCAGAATTCCACTGATTAATAACACACCATCGTGGACCAGCATTTTTACCCAAGACTCTATTTCCTGCAAAATAACAGGTTTATTTATGTTGGCAAAAATGACATCAAATTTCTGATTAGTTACAGATGCGGCACTTCCGAATACAGTTTTTATTATTTCAGCATTGTTATTTTTCACGTTTTCCATGCAATTTGTAGATGCCCATTCATCATTATCAACGGCTTTAATATTTTGGGCGCCTTTTTTTGCCGCAAGAATTGCCAAAACTCCGGTCCCTGTGCCTATATCAAGAACCTTTTTCCCTGTCAAATCCAATTTAAGAATATCAGAAATCATAAGCTGTGTAGTAGCATGATGCCCCGTCCCGAACGACATTTTTGGTTCAATAATTAATTCAAAGCCATCCTTTAAAGTGGTATTGTGAAATGGTGCTTTGATAAGGCAAAGATTATCAATCAATACAGGCTCAAAACTGCTTTCCCATAATTGATTCCAATTTCTGTCTTCCACGAGGGTCTGACTTATATCAACCGAAATATTTTTGAATGCAGGCTTTTTAATCAGGTCTATTAATAAATTTCCTGAAAACTTTGAAGCTGGCAGGTAAGCAAAAAGAAAATTATCGTTTTCATAAAACCCTTCAAAACCAATAAATGCCAATTCTGCTGATACAATTTCCAGATTAGTAATAGAAAAAGGTTTTATAATTAGTTTGATTTCAATATATTTCAATTCGTTGAAATTAAAATGAATGAATTATTTCCAAAAACTCTGATGCATCAAGCGATGCTCCTCCGATGAGACCACCATCAACATCGGGTTTGTTGAATAATTCTTTTGCGTTTGAGGCTTTACAACTGCCTCCGTACAAAATTGCAGACATTTCTGCAATTGATTTCCCGTATTTGCTTTCAATCAGATTTCTAATGTACCTGTGCATTTCCTGAGCCTGCTCAGGGGTAGCAGTTTTACCTGTTCCAATTGCCCAAACAGGTTCATATGCTACAACAATTTTTGTAAAATCACCCGGAGATAAATCAAACAAACCATTTTCAATTTGTTGCTTTACTATTTCAATGTATATTCCTTTTTCCCGTTCATATAGCCTCTCGCCGCAGCAAAAAATCGGTATTAGTTTATGTTTCAAAACAACCTTTATCTTTTTATTTATGACTGAATCGCTTTCATGATAAGTTTGCCGACGCTCAGAATGTCCAATGATAACATAATCAACGCCAGCTGATTTTAACATAGGAGCAGATACTTCTCCTGTATAGGCTCCGTTTTCTTCATCTCCACAATTCTGTGCCCCAAGAAATGCGATGCCTTTTATTAAGCTCGCAAATTCAGTCAGATGAATAAATGAGGGTGCAATTACAATTTGAACATCCTTTGCAGGACGAGTTTCAATAAGTTTTTTAAACTCATTAATAATTTCAATTCCCTCGCTAATGGTTTTATTCATCTTCCAGTTTCCGGCAACTATTTTTTTTCGCATATTGTAGTGTTTTAATTGTGAATAACAACCAAAATTAACAAATTCCGGTAAAAGAATAAGGTCATTATTTTAATCCTTTTACCGAAAAATATAATTTTAAATTTTTGTCTGGCAAAAAGTTTTCAATTTGCTAAAGTGCTTAGGTCTTGCAAGCTTTTACAATTTTTCTACAGCAAAAAAGAAAACAAAAAATGCCGCCGCTGCAGCTAATTTCCTGAATATCAAATTAATTGTATAAAATTTGGAAATCCGCCTCGCTCAAACAGCCCGGATTTCTTAAAGCCAATTTTACTGATTTGCTTAACGGAAATTGCCTTAGGCGAAAAAAAACCAGCTAATAAAAGACCTTCTACTAACATTGATTTATATGAAAACTTTAGGATTTTTAAAATTTCACCGGACAATAATGATTGTTTTACCAAAATTCATTGTTATAACAGAATTTGTACACTTACAATTATAAAGTCAGAAAAATGCAACTATATTTTGTTTGAATTACAATACTAAAATTCTGCTATTTGCCGAAAAGAAGCTATTAAAAATCAGTATCCGAAATATTTATAAAAACGGGCAAATAAAATCTAACCTGATTTATATCTTGAGGTTTTTTCTTTTTAGATTTCGCTGTGCCAAACTCTTGGGTCAGTCTCTAATTAGTATAATCTCACTCTTGGGTCTATCCATGTGTATATGAAATCAACCAAAATATTGAGCAAAATAAAGATTAGTGAAATGGTTAAAACAGCACCCATAACCACAGGTAAATCGTAGTGATTAAGTGCATCGACAATTACATACCCCAGTCCTTTCCATCCGAAAATATATTCTATAAAAATAACCCCTGCCATTAAGGTTGCAAACCAGCCCGAAATAGCAGTAACAACAGGATTGAGAGCATTTTTAAGGACATGCCTGTACACCACTGCAAAACTAGTTAATCCTTTGGCCTTTGCAGTTCTTATATAATCCTGCGATATTACATCAAGGACAGAATTACGGGTAAGTTGTAAAATAATTGCCAAAGGCCTTATCCCAAGCGTGAAGGCGGGTAAAATCAGATTTTTCAATTGCAGGTTTACACCCTCACCAAAATCATCAATTTCATAAAGATTACCGGTTAAATTGAGGCCGGTATAATCAGCCAGAACAAAGGCAAATAACCAGCCGACTAATATGGCAGCAAAGAATGATGGCAAAGACATACCCAGCGCAGCAAAAAGAAGTGATACCCGGTCGAAAAACCTATCTTTTTTCAATGCAGCAATCAAACCAAGAAAAATTCCGGCAAAGGTTGCAATTGTAATTGAAGTTACTGCCAGAATAAAAGTATTGGGGAAGGTTTCTGCAATTATATTGGCCACTGGTCGCCGACTCTGATATGAATGCCGAAGATATGGAGGTTTTAAAACAATAATTTTAGTTTCGAAAAGATGGGTGAGTATAAAATGCCTTTTATAAAGGTTTTTATCGAGGTAAAAAAAATTGGCGGGTTTTTGTGAATGGATTGAAACCGGCGACAAGTCATTAATATATTTTAAATATTGCATACCTATGGAACGGTCAAGTCCAAGATCTCTCCGTATCAACTCTATTGAAATTTTATCGGCTCTTTGCCCGAGCATCATTCTGGCTGGATCACCGGGAAGCACATTAAACAGGAAGAAAATCAGGGATAATACCCCCCAGAGTACGAGCAAACCGTATAGCAGCCTTTTTAGAAGAAATTTAATCACCTTATGTAATTATTTGAGTGATTTTCTAATGTTATATGAAATGCTCACAACAAACAAGAATAGAAAAATATAAAATAATTTACGCGAATTCTCCCCTGTTAGTCTTTGATTGTTTAACACATAAGCAAGCGCATTTTCTCCAATATCATTTATTTCAGGAATATTATTATTATGCCATTTTCCTATAATTGTACCCTCCTTTAATAATAACAGGCCTGGGTTTGAACGAACCATAGTTTTTAAAGCAATCCCATCGGCGTTAAAAAATTCATAATTAACATTATTTTTTTCTTTAAACTCGCTAATAATTGATTTGGGAGATGCCGTGATTACATAGAAACGATGATTATAAAACCTTGCATATTCCGCCAGACTTTTTATTTTTTCCAGATTTTTGATACAGGTTTTTTGCAGGTCATAGGCAATTAAAAGAAAGGTTAATCCCTCATGTGTGAGAATAAATTCAGTAACATCTTTTCCCTCGTAAATGGTTTCAATATAAAAATTATTTATAGGTGGCTCAAACCCAGGCTTAATCAATACACTTTGGGTTTCAACCCACGTCCAGCTTGAGTCAGGAAGACTATCAAGTGTAAACTCTTTAGTAAGCCCATTCTTTTTATAAATAAGAGTGATTTTGTATTCATCTACAGGTGCATCGGGCGGAATTCTCATTTTATCACGAATATTGGCACCCAAATGATACGGTGTAAAATCAAAAACAGGCAGGTTGTTATAGGAATATAATGAAACAGAAGTAAAAAAAATAAGCATTCCTGCAATTAGACCCCATTCCATTACCGGTTCGGGAAAAAATTTTCTGAACTTATGTCTGAATAAAAATATATTGAAAACTAAGAGAATTAAAATTATATTTTTCCAGAAGGTTTCCCAGTTTGTTAAAATAATTGCCTCGCCAAAACAACCACAATCAGTTACGGGATTGGCAATAGCACTGTATAAAGTAAGTATTGTAAAAAAGCTAGTAAATAATAGAACCAGCCAGGAAAAAAACAGCATTCTTATTCTGAAAATCAATGCAGCTCCAATAACAAATTCAGAAGCGCAAAGAATAAATGCCAAAGGAAAAGAAAGTGCTTCTAACGAAGGAAAACCGAAAGCAATAAAATAGTCGGTAAATTTATAATTGGAGCCAAGTAAGTCTATTCCTTTAATAAATCCCGAAAAAATAAATACAAATCCAACAATTATACTGCTGATATTTTTTGTATTATCAAGAAAATTTTTCAAAGTTTTCATAAATCGAAAAGTTAAACGACACGTGTGTCAAGACTTACCCAAAAGTAATAAAACTCATCAAAATATTTTAAAATATTAGGAAAGTATAAAAACTGGCCGGTTTTGTGGTTAATTATAAATTATGACTATAAATCAGCAATTATTTTTTCAGCAAGCAGAACCGATTTAATTTTTTCAAAAATTTTCGCAGGTTCTAACACCAAACCAGTTTCCGAAGAACAGTCGATAATGCGGAAAACAGTATTATTTTGGCTTTGCCATAAATACATTTGCCGCACTTTTTCCTGAAAACTAATATCATTTTCATGTATATCGGGGTTGCCTTTCAGGTAATCCCGATCATTTCCATCGCGCTGAGAGGCAAGGTTTTTTTTTGTGAACTCAAATGGAACATCGAGGTAGAGAACAAGGTCGGGCTTTGGAATTTTATTGTAGGAATACTCCAGATGCAGTATCCAGTTTTTCAATAGTTCCCTGCTTTCCTGATCATGAAGTTTTGCACATTGAAAGGCAATATTTGAATACACGTACCTGTCGCACAACACAAGATTATTTTCACTCAGCCATTTTAACACCATTGACTTTGCTTCATCCCTGTCGCCAGCGTACAATAATGCAACCAGGTAAGGGTTCACTGCATCAATAGCACCAAACTCTCCTCTTAAAAATCTGGCAATAAGGTCGCCATAAACAGGTGTATCTGTTCTTGGAAAGTGAAGGTACTTGTATTGCTGTTTTATATGTTCAAGGTATTCATTCAAAAATTTTATCTGAGTTGATTTTCCAGAGCCATCCAATCCTTCGATTACAACAAATTTCATTCGAGTAAATCTTTTAATTGATAAAATATTAAAGTGTAAAATTTTACTTTGCTAAAGATAATTTCAATTCTTTTTTAAATCAGCAAATGGCAATTCATTTTATCAACAATTGAGTTTTGCATCAGCATTTTCCGGTTTATGGAAAATACGGATTAAATTGACAAATGAGTATCCGGTAGATTGCCTGATCTTTTATATTTGTGATGCAATATAGTGTAAATATAACGAAGCGAACCTATTAAATTTCACAGAGAAATTTTCAGATGAGGAAAGCTGCATTGCTTATTATAAAGACATAATGGATCAGGTTGGTATTATATGCGCAAAATGTGACATGACAAGTATTCCCGGAATAAAAGTAAAAACCGATTTGAACGTAAAAGATGTAAATACCGGACAACAATAAATAAAGGAACTGTTTTAGAAAATTCGAAGCTACCCTTACGTTATTGGTTCATAGCCATTCATTTGATTACTTCAACTATAAAGGCATTATCTGCACCGAAATTACAAAGGCAATTAGGCTATTCCCGATATGAACCAATCTGGGAGATGATTCATAAACTCGGAATAGTCGTGGCCAGACAAAATTATAAATACAAATTAAAAGAATGTGCTGAATTAAATGAAGACTTTTTTAAGATTGTGATCAATGAATAGGTAAATCCACACGAAATAAAAATAGGCAGAGAATCCCAACATCAGGCTAAAGTACTTGTAATGGCTGAAAGTTCACCAATTAAACAAGAAAACCATATTTGAAAGTTTGCTTATAGCTTGGACATCTTATATTATTAACGAGATTAGTTAACAAAGGGATACTCATTAATTGATATTATTTACAATTTGTGTGATTTTTATTAGTAACCACGTTGTTAGCTCTAAGCATTTTATTACCTTCGCTTTGACTTATTAAATTAAGCATGACAAAAGAATTTCAGCCCAAATTATTTGATAAATCAATGTCAATTAGTGTTGCCGGCAGAATTATTGACTTATCTGCCCCCAAAGTTATGGGGGTAATAAATATAACACCTGATTCATTTTATGCCGGAAGCCGCATTTCTGATCTTGAGGCTCTCAAAAAGGTAATTGATAAATTCATTATGGAGGGCGTTGACATTTTAGATATTGGTGCTTATTCTTCGAGGCCATCCGCCGAACATATTGACCAAGCAGAAGAACTGAAAAGACTTGAAACGGCATTAAAATTTATAAAAAATGAATACCCCGACCTTATTGTATCAGTTGATACATTTAGATCGTATATTGCGAAAATTGCAGTAGAAGAGTATGGCGTTTCAATAGTTAATGATATTTCTGCCGGATATTTCGATAAAGAAATGTTTACAACAATCTCCCATTTAGGGGTACCTTATATTATGATGCACATGAAAGGAACTCCTCAGACCATGCAGAAAAAACCTCTCTACGAAAATCTGATGAAGGAACTCATTGATTTTTTTGCCTGGAGGCTGCAAATTGCAAGGGATCAAGGAATTAAAGATATTATAATTGACCCTGGGTTTGGCTTTGGAAAAACACTCGATCGTAATTACCAGTTGCTTCAGAATCTCGATGTATTAAAAATCTTAGATTGTCCGATGCTGGTTGGATTGTCACGTAAATCTATGATATACAACTATCTGGATATTCCTGTGAACGACTCCTTAGTGGGTACGATTACCCTAAATACTATAGCACTATTAAAAGGCGCAAATATACTGAGAGTTCATGATGTAAAGGAAGCGGTACAAACCGTAAAATTATTCAGTAAATTAAATGAATTCCCATTAGAATAATATGCCAATAAATCTTATTTTATTTTATTCCCATTACAGTAATTTGTTAGTACTTTTGTACAAAATTTAATTTTGATGATTCAAACTTTTATCACTTTCAGAGTTCTTGATATTATAGATATATTATTGACAGGCTTTCTTTTATACCAGCTATACCGTCTAATCAAGGGTACGGTGGCATTAAATATTTTTATAGGAATTTTTTCTTTTTATTTGGTTTGGCTTTTGGTTAAGGCTCTCAACATGCAACTTCTCGGCTCCATACTTGGGCAATTTATCGGAGTTGGAGTAATTGCACTTATCATAGTTTTTCAACAGGAAATAAGAGGGTTTTTATTATTAATAGGCACGAGGTACCTTTCGAGTAAAGCATTGTCATTTGATAAATTATTTCCTTTTGAGGATAAACCAAGCCCTAAAATACGTATAAATTCAATTGTAAAGGCTTGTATTAACCTTTCTGCAAAAAAGATTGGCGCCCTCATTGTAATTGCTAGGCAATCGAAGCTTTTGGCCTACGCTCAAACCGGCGATATTTTAAATGCTACAACTTCAAGCCGTTTAATAGAAAGTATTTTTGCAAAAGATAGCCCTTTGCACGATGGCGCCATAATTATTATTAATGATAAAATAAATGCGGCACGTTGTGTATTGCCCATTTCCGAAAATATCAAACTGCCTCCTAATTATGGTATGCGGCATAGGGCAGCACTTGGAATTTCTGAACAAACTGATGCTTTGGTAATAGTAGTTTCGGAGGAAACAGGAGAAGTTTCTCTTACCGATTCAGGTGAAATTAAAGAGGACATTTCTATAAAGGAACTCGTGCAAATACTTGAAAATGAATTTATCATTAAACCAAAAAGTGAATTTGTTTAATGACTTTAAAAACGAACTTGCAATCTACGTACGGCCGAATAAAAAATAAGCCTTTTTCTCCTCATTCCTGGCCAGTCGTTCAATATTCTTCTGATGCGTAAATAATAGCAGAACAAATACAATTAGCGAAAATAAAATAAGTGAAGGTGTAGTAGTTTTAAAAACAACAATTACCAGCACAGGAAAGGAAAGACCAGCAATCATTGAGCTAAGTGACACGTATTTTGTAATTAAAAGGGTAATCATAAAAACACCTATGCAAATAAGTGTCGAAATAGGATCGATAGCTAATATAACACCAATCAGTGTTGCAACTCCTTTGCCACCCCTAAAACCCGCAAAAACAGGAAATATGTGACCTATTATGGCAGCAAGTCCAAGCAACAACTGAAAATTTATATAGTCTCCGGTTGCTGGAATATAAAAATTTGTGAGATAAATTAATTTTACGGCAAGCCAGCCTTTAAAAATGTCAAGAATCAGAACAGAAAGGCCTGCTTTGTAACCCAACATTCTAATCGTGTTTGTGCTACCGGCGTTTTTACTACCATAATTACGTACATCCATATTGAAAAACAGTCTTCCAATCCATAATGAATTAGGAACAGACCCTACCAGGTATGCAAGCAGCAAAATAAATAAGTGCCAAATCAAAGGCATATTATCACAGTTAAATTTAGAATTTTAAATAAAACGCAAAGATCAGTAATAAAACGGTAAATTCCAAAAACAAATTATGAGTAAAACAACACCCACCTGATATCGAATTGTAAATTAAAAACATAGGTAATCAATAGTGCCCAATAAAAAATTCTCAGTTTGTTCATGTGCTCAAGCCGCACAGGCTTTTACTTTTTTTCTGAAGCAAAAAAAAGTATACTCTAACAAAAACAAATTTTCAATCAACAAAAAATGCCGCCGCTGCAGCGCATTTCCTAAAAATCGGATTAATTGTCTGAAATCCGGAAACTCGCTTAGCTCAAACAGCCCGGATTTCTTAACGCCAATTTATCTGATTTTATTGACGGAAATTCCCTGAGGCGGAATAAGTCCAGCTAATAAAAGACCTTCTACAAATATTGATTTATTAGAAAATTTTAAGATTTTTTTCAAATTTAACCGGACAGAAGTGATGGGTAATATTAAATTTTTGGCCCAGCTAAAACAAGTTTCCTGCTTTGTTCATTATCTGTAAACTTCGTAAAATTTGCAATAAATTTCTCTGCAAGTTCGTCGGCTGCTTTATCCCAATCTTCATGGTTAGCCCAAGAATTGCGAGGATTAAGGAACTTGCTTTCTACACCTTTGACATATTTTGGAATTAACAAATTAAATACAGGCAGGATTTCAAATTCCTGCTCTTCAATGCTTCCTTCTAAAATAGAATTAATAATTGCCCTGGTTGAAGGTAAATCAATGCGCTTACCAACACCATATGCTCCTCCAATCCAACCGGTATTAACCAGGTAAGCAGAGGCCAAGTGTTGAGTCATTTTTTTAACAAATACCTCAGCATATTTCATAGGATGAAGAAGAAGAAATGCTGCTCCAAAACAAGACGAGAAAGTAGGTTGTGGAGTAGTAATTCCTCTTTCGGTACCAGCTAATTTTGCTGTAAAACCACTTAAAAAGTGATATTGGGTTTGTTCCGGAGTCAATTTTGCAACTGGAGGTAAAACTCCAAAAGCATCAGCTGTTAGAAAAATTACCTTTTTCGCATGATTAGCTCTTGAAACAGGCTTAACAATATTTTCAATATGGTAAATTGGATATGAGACCCTTGTATTTTCGGTTTTCGAAGCGTCATCATAGTCAACCTCCCCGCTTTTTTTGTCGAAGCATATGTTTTCGAGCAGGGCATCCCTCCGAATTGCATTAAAAATTTCGGGTTCGTTTTTTTTACTCAACTTAATTGTTTTAGCATAACACCCACTCTCCAGATTGAAAATACCGTTATCGTCCCATCCATGTTCATCATCCCCAACCAAAGCTCTTTTGGGGTCAGTGCTAAGTGTGGTTTTGCCAGTACCCGACAAACCGAAAAAAATAGCCGTATCACCATCTAAACCAACATTGGCAGAACAATGCATTGATGCAATACCTTTTAAGGGAAGAAAATAATTCATTACACTGAAAATTCCCTTCTTCATTTCTCCACCATACCAAGTGCCAAGTATTACCGACATTTTTTCACCAAGATTAAAAGCTGCAATTACTTCGCTGTTTAATCCCTGTTCCTTCCAATAGGGGTTGACTGCCTTTGAAACATTGAATGTGATAAAATCGGGTTCAAAATCTACTAACTCTCTTTCTGTTGGGCGGATAAACATATTTTTTACAAAATGCGCCTGCCAGGCAACTTCCATTATAAATCTAACCTTAAGTCGACTATCAGGGTTTGCCCCGCAAAAACAATCCATCACAAATAATTTCTTGCCTGATAATTGATTAACAGCCGTGTTTTTAACACTTTCCCACACCTCCTGTGAAATTGGTTTATTATCGTTCTTTGCCACATTGCTTGTCCACCATACATTTTTTTCAGATGTAGGTTCTTTTACAATGTATTTGTCTTTCGGAGAACGCCCGGTGTAGATACCCGTGTCGACCGCAACTGTACCATTTTTTGTAACAAAACCTCTTTCATATCCTTCGAGCCTGGTATCCGTTTCTTGTCTGAATAGTTCTTCGTATGAAGGGTTATAGTATATTTCTTTCACGCCGGTTATGCCATATTTTAAAAGGTCGGATGATTTTAGAGCGACGTATTTACTTTTATTCATATTATTATAATTTAAATTGTTTTAACCGGCAGAAATCCGGGATGAATATTTTTAATTTTCAAGGTAAATTCGATCGCTTGAAATTCGATCTTAAGAAAATAAAGTTTGGACATCAAAAATGCAAAAATATAATTATATGAATAAACTAATATAAAAAAGCATTAAAAAAATATTGAATTTTTATCCATTCGCGTAAAACTAACATGTTTTTTTACTTGGGTAAATAACCACTGCATAGCTAAATTTTAATAAAATCATAGTCGACAATGAAGTCATTATTAATAGAACGCCTTGTGTTGCCGGAGGGTTCATAATATCTCACGTAATTTCCGATTATAAAATCAGATAAATTGGCATTAAAAAATCCTAGTTATTTGAGCATCTCGAGTTTCCGAATTTCAGGCAATAGGTTGATTTTTAAGAAAGGTACTGTAATTATGGTATTTTTTGATTACTTTTTTTGCTGCAGAAAAAAGTTTAAGCCCGTGTAGCTTTACCTTTTAAACGAAGAAATGATGTTTTGCCTGACATTAGCAAATTTGAATATGAAAAATCGGTTTCATTCATTAAAATGCATATTAAGTTTAGTTTGAGAGGGAAATAAGGGCTCGGACGAACCTGTACAGATGTCCACAGATATTGTGCTTAGTCTTAATTAGGGCTTGGTGAAAAAGTTATAAACAATAG
>BBPF01004916.1_pt2 | contig 26129 bp, 26 predicted proteins | sample 1343921 | NCBI WGS metagenome assembly BBPF01 (sample SAMD00019090, study PRJDB2971) | groundwater metagenome | isolation source: The Cedars highly-alkaline
GATTACGTGGTTGTATTATTCAGGCTTTTTACCCCTACCCCTTTCGACAAAGGTGATGTTTACGTTTTTGGGCGTTTTACCAACTGGAATATTAGTCCATTGTATAAAATGGAATATAATTTTCAGGAAAAAGTTTACGAACTCTCTGTTTTATTGAAACAAGGGTATTACAATTACCAATTTGTATTTTTAAATACGAAAGATCAGTCAATTGATTCAGGACTAATTGAAGGAAATTTTGATGAAACTGAGAACAATTACATTATTTACGTGTACTACCGCAGACCAGGCACCAGGTATGACAGATTATTAGGCTTCGAAAAAATTAATGTATTTGGGAGGTAAAAAATCTATTACAATCCAATTTGATCGCTAATTTCCTGCATTGCTTGTAGCGAAATATCGACAAACTCGTTCAGATTCAGGCCAATTTTTTCACATTCCATAATATGGTATCTGTTTACTGAGGCAGCAAAAGCTTTCTCCTTCATTCTTTTGGTTACCGATTTGGTTTTTACCAGAGCAATTTTCTTTTCAGGGTAAACAAGTGCAGTTGCATAAATAAGCCCTGTTACCGTTTCGCCTGCAGCCAGGGCATGCTGAAATTCGGCTGAACGTTCCAGTCCTGTCGCCTTTTCGTTATGCATTCGCACTGCATCAATAATTTCGGGGTCAATTCCATTTTCCTGAAGCAACTCGGCAGTTTTAAGTGCATGAATGGTTGGCTCTGCATTTGTTAATTCAACATCCAAATCGTGCAGCAATCCGGCCAATGCCCATTTTCCCTCGTCGCGTCCAAGTTTGCGAGCAAGTGAGCGCATTACAGCCTCTGAACACAGGGAATGAATGATCATCTTTTCATTCTTTACATATTGCTTAAGCAAGTTAAGCGCTGCCTCTCTTTCCATAATTGTTTGCAATGTTAATGAATGTCGAGTCCGTGTAGCATATATACTAAATGATCTGTAGTTTTTAATATTTCAGCCATGTATTCACTTACTCCTTTCACACTGCCCGGAAGAGTATAGACAAATGTTTTTCCCATCAATCCGGCAATACCCCGGCTTAAAAGTGCAAATGGTTTTCCAGCACCGTATTTTACCCTGATTATTTCCATAATTCCGGGAATTTCTTTATCGAGCAATGGTTTAACCGTGTCAACAGTAATATCTCTGGGGCCTATTCCTGTTCCACCTGTTGTGATTACAAAATCATACTTCTCATCCATCGATGCTTTTAAAAGTTCTCGTAATAATTCAGCCTCATCGGGAATAACCTTCGTGTTTATTTCATACCTCCGCTGCTTGTCCTTGTAATGCTCCTCAATCATTTCAACTATCCGTGGTCCGCTTTTATCACCATACTCTCCCCTGCTTACCCTGTCGCTTAATGTTATAATCTGAAACCGGAAAATTTTTGGCATGTAAACAAATTCGTCGCCCGGCTTTAACTCTCCGCCCTTTACTACCCTGGCAAATATTCCCTCCTTCGGCATTACACAATCTCCTACTTCGATGAATATGGAACAATTGTTGCCGTGGCATTTTTTGCCTATCTGGGTAACTTCAAGCTCTGACTTATCTGAGACAAACCTGTCTAATGGTAAAGTTTTAAACAGTTCAATTCCTCCGGTAGTGATATTTTCTGCAAATTCTCCAAAAGTTATTTTTCTTTTTGCCTCTTTTGAAAATCGTTCAAAGCTTTCAATTCCCAGCAAACTTACCTGCCTGTGCCAGTTTCCTGAATGAGCATCGTTTTGTACCCCGGTTTTATCCAACAATATGGAAGATACCGGAAGTTTTATTGTACCCTTTTCCTTAGAAATATTAACTGATAAAACCTTAACTTTCTGGCTTTTCTTATTTCCATGTATATGTGTCATCTCCTAATAGTTTAAATCCGATAGCCAATCAATTCATGTTCATTCAGGCAATTTTGTTTTTTCGATAAGCCTTATTTGTTCAATTATCATTGTATTATCCACAGCTTTACACATGTCATAAATTGTAAGTAAAGCTACACTTACAGCCGTAAGTGCCTCCATTTCAATTCCTGTTTGGCCTGTACAACTTGCAAATGACTTAATTTCAACCCCGTTTTCGTGCAAAGTAGCAGTAACTTCAATTTTACTTATCAGAAGAGGATGACATAATGGTATGAGCGAGGCAGTTTGTTTGCCGGCCAGAATACCTGCAATTTCGGCAATTGTGAGTACTTCTCCCTTTTTCAGGGAATTTTCTTTTACTATTTTAACGGTTTCAGGAAGTAACCTAATAAAGCCTGCGGCTTTTGCAGTTCTAATCGTTTGTTGCTTATGTCCTATATCCACCATATTGGCTTTCCCTTTTTCGTTTACATGGCTTAATTTCTTCATATATCAACCCCCTATATTATAGAATTCACTATTGCGGTTTACAGTACCGCATGCAGGTTTGTTAGCAATTGCCATTCGTATGGCATTTGCACTGCCAAATTTTCTAACATCGTACTCCTCTCCGCCAAAGAGGCAGGGAATAACTTTCCCGGTAGCCGTTAGACGCAACCGGTTGCATCTTTTACAATCCCCTCCTTCTCCTCCTTCAACCACAGTAAAATTTCCATTTTCGAGGTTCATTTGATGGATAAACCTCACTTGCAATCCATTTTCATGGGCATAACCGGCAACGGCAATAGCATCAGCTTCTTGCGAAGAATTTTGCACCACGCAATTCAGTTTAACAGGTTCAAGCCCAAACTTTCTGGCAGCATTAATTCCGGCAAGCACCTTGTACAAATCCCCTCCACGTGTAATCAATGAAAATTTTACAGGGTCAATAGTATCGAGGCTCACATTTATACGCATTAAACCGCAATCGGCAAGCGACTTAGCAAATTGCTCCAGCAAAATACCATTTGTGGTCATTGAAAAATCAACTATGCCCGGTATTTTCGAAATCATGGAAACGAGGGTGGTAATTTCACGCCTCACAAGCGGCTCCCCTCCAGTAAGCCTCACTTTGTTTATGCCGAGTTTGACCGCTTCACTTATTACATCAACAATTTCGTCAAATCTTAGTATATCTTCATGACGAAGTAATTGTATCCCTTCTGCAGGCATACAATAATTGCACCTTAGGTTGCACCTGTCGGTAACCGACACACGCAAATAGTTTATGGTTCTATTGAAAGAGTCGAACATTCACTAAATCTCCTTTTTTAAACTCTGCAATACCAACATCCATTGCAAGAAGCCCGTTTGCAAAACATAAAGAATGAATGTGTGCCGAACCATGGTAATCGACAGGAATAGCCAAGTCATTGTCAACAATAACAGGTGTCCATGAAATTCTATCTGCCTTTTTTCTTGAATAATCCTCACCAATCGGAACTTTTATTTGCAAAGGCTTGTAATTATAGCCCATCAGGCTGTAAATGAAGGGCTTTACAATCAATTCAAAAATAATAAATGATGAAACGGGATTCCCCGGCAAGCCGAATACAAACTGTTTTCCTTTTCTTCCGAAAACTGTGGGTCTGCCAGGCTTTACAGCCACTTCCTCAAATAAAATCTCTACCCCATTTTCTTTTAATACCCCTGGTACGTAATCATAATCGCCCTTTGAAACGCCACCGGTAAAAATAACCAGATCGTTTATGGAAAATGCCTGTTTTATGGCCATATCAGTCTCCCTGATTGTATCACCCACAATTCCCAGATAATTGGCATTTATCCCAAGTTTTAGAAGCTGGTTTACCAGTTGAATACCATTGCTGTTGCGAATAGCAGCCCCTTGTGGCTTTATATGAGGTTCAACAATTTCGTTTCCGGTTGATAGAACAGCGACTTTTGGCTGTCTGTAAACAACCGGATTTACGCATCCTACCGATGCAAGCACAGCAATTTGCTGAGGATGGATTTTTGTACCTGCCTTCAGAACAATCTCTCCCTTTTTTATATCCTCTGCCTGTAAGGCAATATTATCGGCAGTCTTGGCAGCTGTAAAACGAATAACATTTTCAAAAACTTGTTGCGTATATTCTACCATTATAACGCAATTGGCGCCTGAGGGAACTTTTCCACCGGTCATAATCTTTGTACATTGATTCTTCCCTACCGCCTTTTTAGGTAAATCTCCTGCCCGTATTGTTTCAATAATTTCCAAGTTGTTTCCAAGGTCCTCCCTTCTACATGCGAACCCATCCATGGCCGATTTGTTAAATGGAGGCATATCCGTATCTGAAACTACATCTTCACCAAGTATTCTGTTCAGTGAATTCTCAATTAAAACAGTTTCCTTTGGAAATAAATCCGCCGATGCAATTATAATCTTCAATGCTTCGAATAATGTTACCATACCCCTATAAATTATCAGCAAATTTAATCATTCAATCAATATACCACCCTTCTGAATTGCATTTAATAATTCCGGGGGGAGGATAAAAATTATTATCGGAAGATTTTACAAGTAAATCGGCCAAATTCATCAGCTTTTCCGTTCTTTTTTTTTCGTTAAGGTTGTTTTCTCTGAAAACCATAACAAATAATCCCGGTTTAATAACCCCGGCCAGACTGTTTGACTCACAAACAATGAGTGCATTGGAGTCAACTTGCAAAAAAAACATCTTAATCCCTTCACTAATCACATCATCTGTAGCCTTAAGATAAAAAGATTGCACGGCACCGGCATTCAGGAATCTTGAAGTATCCTTTCCTGAGTGAAAACTGTTTTCACGAAATAATTGAATTTTATTTTCAGAATCAACAAAATAGCTGCCGTTCATTATTTTCTCATCCGGAAAAACAGTGGAGAGTTTGAGAGCAACTATTTCAATTGTGGAGGTAAATTTGCTTATTAGCCGGCATGCGAACTCTGTTTTACCCGAATTTCTTCTACTTCCTCCAATTATTATTAATTTCGGATAAAAATTTCGTTCAGTCATTTGCTAATAAATTATAATCCGCAATTGGCACTGCCACCCGTAAAAATAATATTCTGCATGCAATACTAATAGTTGAAACACGATTGTGAGCCGGACTTATTTTAGAACCTTGTTTCAAAAGCAATGTTTTATGCAAAATCTGTTTCCTTTCAAAATTCATACACGGTTTTTCGAAGTATTAAAGTTGGATACGTTTTAGTTATAAAAACTGCATGCAAGAAACTGCAGAATATAGTTTTGAGGGTTCTTTTATACTTTTCAATTACTTTTTCAATTGATTCTGAAAAATACTGGTGAAAAATTTCGTAAGCTTATATAAACCAATTACCTTCATCGGTACAGTAAGTGCTTCCCCTTCTTTTCCACCTCTTATCTTATTTACCAACCGAAATCCATGTTTACATTCTGTAAGCGTAAGATCGCCCCATGATTTGAGGTAACTTAAACCAAGCCTTTCATCTGTAGCTTTAAGCGGACAGGTTTTTTCCATTGCTATTAACAACTTCAATTTATAATCACCAAAAATGCTTGCTCCTTTAAAATTTGTGGGCCATAACTTGTAATGTAAATTAATATGGGAATATTTTGGGGTTGAAATCAAATTGGATATTTATTTCAATTCATGCTGTAAAAATTAAGAAATGTGATTATTTTAAAGCTGTCAATAAATTTCAGTTAGGTGTAAACAGTTTCTTAATCATTAATGGCCGAACAAAAAAATCATCTTCTCGTTTAAGCGCTCAGGCCGGAAAGCCTTAAACTTATTTTCTAAAGTAAAAAAAGTAAACGAAAAATACCGCCACTGCTGCGAATTTCCTATAAAAGGCGTTCAATCAACATTGAATTTATTGTCAATTTCATGCTTTAATTAAAATTAACCGAACAGCGGTGTTACTTAATTAATTGTTGATTCTGCCGGAAGAATGTAAAATCAGGCCATACAGACTTCACCTATAAGCACATTCAAATTTACACATAAAGGCAGCGATATGCTGTATCTTTCTTAACTCTTACCTTAAATTTCACATCTTTTGGAACCTCATAAGTTTCGAATTCCTTATAGGTTTGCCAGTCTTTATCACCGGGAAGCAACACATCCATTTCGCCGGAGATTACGGTCATAAATTCCACTGTAGAAGTTCCGAATTCATAATCACCTTTGGCCATAACCCCAATAGTTGCTTGATTGCTTGAAGTATGAAAGGCAATGGATTTTACATTACCGTTAAAATATTCGTTTACTTTAACCATGTTTGTGGGTTTACATATTAGTTAATTCTTTTTCTATCATTAATTAGGGATAACAAAAGCAGTTTTCACAAGTTTTTTATAACTGGAATCCGGATTATTAACTATACAAATCATCCCATAGCAGAGAAGCGGCGCATAAATTCATCATTATTATATTCCAGGCCTGCTTTACCATCTTCGGCAATAAAACTACATTACAAATTGGTTACTATTCCTGATGCGGTTTAACTATTTCAATCAACTCAGGAAGATCCATTCCCAGTTTTTTCAGGTGCTCAATCCTGGGAACACCATTACTGGTCCAGCCTCTTCGCAAGTAAACCGCATCGAGCAATTGCTCATAACGGGCTTCACGGTATTTTCTATGTAAAGCGATTTTCTCGACAGTTGATTTACCTGCAGGCTCAACACCTATCAACTCCAACAATTGGTTGTCGTACCTTTCCTGTCTTGATTCGTATTCTTCAACTGTAACGGGGCCTGCAGCACGGTATGGCTGGGCGTCATATTTCCTTATACCATAACCTCTGCGCAGGTTAAAAATTCTTTGAAAATTATAAACCCTCTCCGACTGACGGATTAATTCATGTTTGTCAAATTCCTTACCTGTAACAGCTTTGTATATTGTCACATAATTGTCAACATGCTCGGGCACTTTTGCCGGCTCATCAGTTTCGGCATTACCTTCAGGTTCAACGTCATTCCAGGGCAGTTTGCATAATCCTACAAGCCCGAACCAGGTGCGGAACATAGGAAAATAATGAAGCGCCTCAGCCTTTTTTTCAAAAGTTGGTATCTGATTATTTACCATATCCATAAAAATCAGCCATGCTTCATCGTGCTGAGGCCCTTTGTTGGTCATTGCATAACCACCCTGCTGTGCAAGTGATTCTTTTGACATATACTGGGAATACTCCAAACCCTTGTTTTCCATCGCTATATCTTGCAAGAACTGTTTATCGCCCCAACCCTTTTCTATAAACATTCCCTTCATTTTGCGAACTCCCTGCCCGGCGATTACACCAAATCCCTCACCACGCGCAAGCTGGTGCAACAATTCCATAGCCGAATCGGCATTTCCAAAATTCAATTTCAACCCACCGGTCTTTTCGGTATTTAAAATTCCGTTTTCAAAGCAGTCCATCACAAAACCTAAAATAGTTCCCCAGGTAATTGTGCAAATTCCATAGGTATCGCAATAAAAGTTTGCTTCAATAGTAAAATCGGGATTAAATATGCCAACGTTTGAACCCAGGGAAGCTGCTGTTTCATACTCGGGTCCATCAACAATTACAGACTGCCCTGCATAAGGCCCGGTTCTAATTTTGTAATTATCAACACCTTTGCAGCACGACATATTGCAACCAATCCAGCAGCCATCGGGCACACCCTGTGTGAATAATTTCTTGTATTCCTCTGAGTGAACCTTGTAAGCATCGGGGTGACTGCCAAATTTAAAGTTATGTACTGGAAACAAATCATAATCATTCATAACATTGGTCAGGTGAGCAGTTCCCTTGGTACGCATTTCGGACTGCTGGTCGTCAAAGCGGCGCATTTCTTCGTTGAATCTGCGGCCTCGCTCGCGAATTGAATCCAAATCAACCACATTATTGGCATTTCCTTTCACTCCATCCACTTTACAAACAATCGCTTTCACTCTTTTATCGCGGAAAACAGTGCCTATGCCACCACGTCCGGCCTGCTTAAGGCGAACGACTTTACGTTTGGGATCATAAAAAGTAAAGTTTAGCATTCCTATCAATGAATAATCGGCTGCGATTCCGGTTGAAATAATTCCTATGTTCTTTTTATCCCTTTCATCATTGGCATACATTTCAGTTAGCTGTTCGGCAAGTATGTGAGAATCCAGCGCTTCTGCCGGAGCTTCAAAAATCTCAACCTTACCGCTTACTCCGTCAATATAAATAATTACATCATTTTTTGCTTTGCCCTGAAGCTCAAATGCATCAAATCCCGAAAATTTAAGAAACGGGCCGAAAAAGCCACCCACGTTGCTATCCATAACAGAATTTGTTTGTGGGGAAATTGAAACTACTAATGATTTCCCGGCACCGGAATATTGGGTAATTCCACAAATCGGACCTCCAGAAATTATAATTTCGTTTTCCGGATCATTCCATTTTGTATCAGGTTTAGTGGCATCCCATAGCAGTTTTAATCCATACCCCTTGCCTCCAACAAACTTTTCCTTCATCTGGGGAGCTACCGTCTTTTCCTTTATGGTATTGTCCGACAGATTTACATAAAGAATTTTATCGGTATACCCCTTGTCAATAGTGGTCTTTACGTATTTAAATTCCCCAAGTAATTTGTGGGCTTTCTTCATTTCCAGAATGTCCATAGTATTTTTATTAAAAATTATTCATCAATTTTTGGATAGATAAAATTAAAGAGATGGCATATGTTTTAAAATGATTAATGTCATGCAAAATCATTTGAAACTAATGCTCCAGTAATTCCCTTATACAATAATCCTTGAACCAAAAATACTCAAAAAAATTTGCGAAGGGCTAATTTTCTGAAAAAGTATATTACGGAAGGTGACAAATAATCAAATCCATGCTTTGCCAATTACCAATAATAAAGTAATTCAAAGCCCAAAGCCCGGTGAAAATAAAAAGCATCAGATAAAATTAATCAGTTGTCAAAATTTGATTAAAGCATCTTAAATAATATTATTAAATTTGACAATACTTATGTGGAAAATGAAATTTCTGAAAAATATTTACAATAAATATGGTTTCAACAGGGCATTGATTGAAACAATAATAAGCGGCGATAAATACCTTGCCGTTCTCTTAAAAAACCGACAAATCGGGGTTTGTGCCACACTGGGGTATCAACTCCCTTCTGACATTGGAAATAATTTTCAGCCCAACTTTAGTCTTCCTTTTCACAGAATTTTATACATAGCGTATCTAAACGCAGTTATAAATTCTGAATCTGACAAGCTACATGATAATGATATTTTTGATCAGGTTGACTTTACCTCTTACCAAAACATTGTAATGGTTGGGCAATTTCTACCATTAATTGATAAATTCAAAAAAAACGATATTCATGTAAATGTATTTGATATAAATAAAGAAGGCCCGGAATTTCGCAATATGGATTTACAGGAAAAATATCTTAACGGGGCCGATGCATTAATACTTACATCCACATCGCTGCTAAATAATACGTTTGAGAATATAATTTCAGCCACCCATTCTGACTCAAATGTATTTATGCTTGGGCCGTCGAGTATCTTAACTGAAGAATTTTTCGGATTTTCTCAAATTAAAATGATATTTGGCTCCTTGTTTGAAAAAAACGATAAAAGGGTGCTGAACTTGATCGCCAATGGCGGTGGAACAAGGGATTTTTTGCCGTATATTCGCAAAGTGTTCATTAATAGAAGCGATTATGAAACAACTTAATTTTGAAGGGATAAAAAAAATTCTGAAACACAAAACTGTTGGCATTGCCGGAGCCGGGGGCCTTGGGTCTAATTGTGCAGTTGCACTTGCGAGGGTTGGTTTAGGCAAATTAATTATAGCAGATTTTGACACAATAGTTGAAAGCAATCTAAACAGGCAGTATTTCTTTTTTGATCAGATTGGACAAATAAAAGTGCTTGCCTTAAAAACAAATATTCAACGTATTAACCCGAATATATTAATTGAAGCGCTTGAAATAAAACTAACTTCTCAAAATATTCCGCAAATTTTTGAAGGGTGCGATGTGATTGTTGAAGCATTTGACCATGCCGATCAAAAACAGATGATTATTGAAACCGTGCTTGAAAATTTTCCCGAAATACCAATTATTTCCGGTGTGGGTCTTGCAGGATTCGGCGAAAACAATTCCCTGAAAACCAAGAAATTTGACAATTTGTATATTTGCGGTGATCAGGAAAATGAAACATCGGAAAATTTACCTCCCCTTGCACCAAGGGTGGGAATAGTTTCAAATATGCAGGCAAATTTGGTTCTTGAATTATTATTAAACAACACAGAGTATGGATATTCAACTAAATAACAGACAAGAAAGTTTTGAAATTGATTCTATGAATGTTTCAGAACTTCTTAAAAAAAAGAATTTTACGTTCAAACTTTTAGTCGTTAAAATCAACGGACTTCTTGTGAAAAAAAATGAATACGATTCAACCATAATCAAACATGGCGATAAGGTGGACGTAATTCACCTCATCTCGGGTGGTTAAAATTCTAAGACTTCATTGGGGATGTTGTAATAGCAAAATTCATAATTTTTCCACAAATCCCTGATGTGCAACATGCTGATGTCCAGGTGACACAAACGTGGATTTTTATTTCAATCAATTAAATTTTCCCTTCCACAAGAAAGACATTCGTCACTGCTCCTTTTGTCATATACCTGCTTTCGCAGGAATGACAAAAGGAGCATGGTTTCTGGAAATCTGTTTTGGTTAATACAACAGTAAATGTGCCAACAAGAAGGTAAAATGATTTGGCATTAAGAATTATTATCCTTATTTTTACTCAGTCTAATTATAAACACAATTCGTAAATACTTTTATAGCCTTCAAATGGTGAAAAAGACACTAATTAAAACAACAATTTACTATGCAGCAGCAATTATATACGGTTCCCGAAGCAATTAACGAAACGGTAAAAAGCTATATTCCCGGATCACCGGAGCGGGACGACCTAAAGAAAACACTTGCCGAAATGCGGAAAAATGTTTTGGATATACCTATGTATATAGGCGGGAAAGAAATCAGAACCGGAAAAACTAAATCTATTCATCCTCCTCATGACCGCAAACATTTGCTTGGAAATTATCATCTGGGAGATGAGGCACATATTGAGATGGCCATTGAAGCAGCGCTTTCAGCAAAAGAAACATGGGCCAATATGCCCTGGCGAGAAAGGGCAGCTATTTTTTTAAAGGCTGCAACATTACTGGCAGGCCCTTACCGTTCAAAAATCAACGCCGCCACTATGCTTGCTCAATCAAAATCGGTTTATCAGGCAGAAATTGATGCAGCCTGTGAGTTTATTGATTTTTTGAGGCATAATGTGGAATATATGACTCAAATTTACATGCAACAACCTAAATCGTCGGTTGATACATGGAATAGATTAGAACAAAGGCCATTAGAGGGCTTTGTTTTTGCAATCACTCCTTTTAATTTTACAGCAATCGCTGGAAACCTGCCAACTGCCCCGGCAATGATGGGAAATACTGTAATTTGGAAACCTGCCCATACACAAATTTATTCAGCCAAGGTTATCATGGATGTATTGAAAGAGGCCGGATTACCTGATGGTGTTATCAACTTGGTGTATGTAAGCGGCTCTGTTGCAGGAAAAATCATTTTTTCGCACCCTGAATTTGCCGGAATTCATTTTACCGGCTCTACTGAAGTTTTCAGGAGTATCTGGAAAACCATAGGGGAAAATATTGGAAAATACCGATCATTCCCCCGCATAGTGGGAGAAACCGGAGGAAAAGATTTCGTTGTCGCTCACGAATCAGCCAAACCCGCGCAGGTAGCAACAGCTTTGTCGCGAGGGGCATTTGAATACCAGGGGCAAAAATGTTCGGCTGCCTCAAGAGCATACATTTCGGCAAAAATATGGCCCGAGGTGAAAAAATTAATGCTGCAACAGGTTGAATCTTTCAAAATGGGCGGGCCGGAAGACTTCTCCAACTTTATTACCGCAGTTATTGACGAGGCATCTTTTGATAAGCTGGCCGATGTAATTGAAAAAGTTAAAAAAGACAAGGAGGCCGAAATAATTATCGGCGGAGAATACGATAAATCAAAGGGTTTTTTCATTAAACCTACTATAATTGTAACTTCCAATCCATGTTATATTACAATGATACAAGAATTATTCGGACCAATTCTTACAATCTATATTTTTGACGATTCAAAATTCGCCGAAACTTTGGAACTGGTTGACCGTACTTCAATATATGGTCTTACGGGCGCAGTGCTCGCAGTTGACAGAAGTGCAATAAACCTTGCAACGAATATGCTTGTTAATGCGGCAGGTAATTTTTACATTAACGACAAACCAACCGGTGCTGTAGTAGGCCAGCAACCATTTGGAGGCTCAAGAGCTTCGGGAACCAACGATAAAGCAGGCTCTATATTGAATCTTTACAGATGGGTTTCTCCCCGCACAATTAAAGAATCTTTCCTTCCGGCAGAGGATTACAGGTATCCCCACCTTGCAGAAAGTTGATTGAACAATAATTGCTGACCCTACCCCTTTGTTATCCGAAATAATGACTGAGGTAGTTTTGGTTGACAAATTTTTAATAAAAAAGATGGTTGGGCTTGGTACTATTACATTTTTTTCTTTTAATTTGCATAAAACAATCGGAAATAGGAAATAATGGCAACCCTTTGGAAAAAAATTCTTCCATACCTTAGAAATAAATATTTTTTATCCATGGCTTTTTTCCTGGTATGGCTGTTTTTCTTTGATACAAATAACCTGATTGACCGGATATCGGTTAGCAATGAAATTAAACGGCTTGAAGCAACCCAAAATTATTTCATTGAGAGAATTTACGCCGACTCGGTAAGAATGAGGGAATTAACAACTGATAAGGAAAGTCTTGAAAAATTTGCCAGAGAGCAATATCTTATGAAAAAAGATAATGAGGAGATTTTTGTAATTATTTTTGAATAATTCTAAAATCTGCGGTTTTTCTTATTAATAATCACTACTGTCAGGTTGAATTTGAACAAAATCATAAGATTTACTATTAAATCAGTGTTAATAGACCTTCATTTTTTAACCTTGGATTCTTCCCGCCTCAGGGAATTCCGTTAATAAAATCAGATAAACTGGCGTTAAAAAATCAGGGCTGTTTGTGCTAAGGGTTACCGGAATTCAGACAATGAATCTGATTTTCAGAAAATTCCCTGCAGGAGCGGCATTTTTTGTTTACTTTTTTTGCTGCAGAAAAAAAGTAAAAGCCCGTGCGGCTTGAGCACATGAACAAACAGAGAATTTTTTGTGGGATACTATTGATTGATAATCAAAACCTGAATTCCCATTGCTGAATACGCTGCATGTCCCTGTAATAATTCAGCAAGTTTAAAATTTCAGGATTGAAGGTCATTTCAATATCGGTTTTATTTAAAAGTTCCCATGAGGCTTCTGCCACTGGCAGTTTGCTGTAACAATTTTCATGTGAATAGTTAAGGAACTTAAAAACCCTGAAAGCATTAAACCATGTAAAAAATCGTTTTTTAAAAGATTGAATACCTCTGCTGTTTGCAATTATCTCAGCAATTCTTTCGTTGAAATTGTTCAATAAAAGAAAATCTCTCATACATTCATCCTTAATTGAACTTATAATATCTTTTAATCCCGAATTATAATTCAGTTCCACCAAATTTATTAATCGGCTGATTTCATCAAAAGCCAAAGGATTGTATGCTAAAATTCCCCTTTCCGGATTCCGGATGAATTCCATCATGGCTGCTCCTGTACCAAAAGGTACACGCCCTGACACACGAGGAGAAGGGTAAACTGTTGTGGAATTTAATTCATAAAATCGTCCCTGGGGAATAAGCTTATGCAGGAAATAAAAATCCTCACCGGCAGTTCTTTTATTCATTCCACCTTGTTTTATATAAGATTCGGACTTTACTGCAAAACCTGAACCTATAGTATGAAATGAAAATGGAAAGTTAATTGACCTTAATGCTTGAATATAGTACCTTAAAAAAAGTTCATATTGTGCGATCCCGCTGTAAATAACCCCACTGAATTCATTCCCTTCAACAGGATGCTCAAAATAAATATTGCATGCATCTGCTTTAGTATAAAAATTAAAAAAATTCTCAATTTCGGTAAAATAATTATGGGCAACCAGGGTATCAGCATCCAGGGAAATTATAATGCCCTGCTTATTACCTACGGTAAAAAACCGCCTGATTGCTTCATCCATGCCAATTTTTCTGGATAGACCTGCACCAGCATCCTTTCGTGGTAAATTTTCGGCTACTAATACGTGTAATCGGAAAAAACAAAAAGGATTGGCTTTTTTCCAATCCCTGATATCATTGAATGTTTGTGCGTTTCTGCTGACTATTGCCGCTTCAGAATTTTCCGGTGAATTAATTACTACAATTATTTCAGTATTTCTTTTTGGAGCCTTACAATTATTAATCGATTCAATTGTTCTGATTAAATCCGGTTCATTAAAACATGGGATTACAACAATAAAATGCAAATTTTCCTCAGGCAGTTCATCAATAGAACAGCAGTATGAAGCTTGCCTTTCGAGATATTCTTTCCATAAAACCATGAACAACGCTATTGTTGCGTTTTCGAAGCCTGATATTTCAAATTTATACCTGAAATTACCTCACTGGTGATATCCAACTTTTCGTTTGAGTATAAAATCGGGCCACCGAAAGAATAACCAAGAATATATTGGAATTTTCCGTCTTTATTGTATTCCTTTAGAAACTCCTGAATGGTAAACTGCAGCCTGCGATTCATAACTTGCTCCTCCTCCATTAACTGCATTGACAACCTATCTTTCAACTGAATTAACTCCTGTTGTTTCTGCATTAGCTGCATTTCAATTTCCTGGGCCTGCGACCGCGTGACTAAACCCTTTTGTACTTTATCCTGAAAGTCAACTACCTGCCTTTCATAAGTTCTTGTACTGGTATTTAACTGTGCTTCTAACCGTCGTTGTTTTTCCTGAAGTTGTTGCCGAAAATCAAAATACATGTCATATTTGCTCAACAAAGTATCCATGTTGACAAATGCTATGGTTGAAGCCCCGGAGAATGGTTCTGTTTGGGAAGTTTCATTACCGTCGTTCAATCCGGTTTTTGAAATATCAGAAAAATGCAGAAAATACAACACCGCAAGACCTGCAAATAGGACTGCATTAATAATAAGATGAATCCTTTTCATTACAAATGGTTTAAAAGATAAATAATTGTGCAAATATAAAACAAAACTCTGATTATCCCAATTACTGAAATTGAACTTGAGGATAATTATATAAAAGAAGAGTTCCAAGATTTATGCGCACTAATCCTTTAATAATTTGTGCCGTGCATTGCCATATCATTTAAGGAGTAGGAAATTGAACAAAATTCAATTTCCCTATGCAGTTAGGTTTCAAATATGAGCAATCAAAACTTTAAGTTACATGGATTAAAAATCGGGGCAGGGTACCATGCGTGGTTTCTTCGGAATTCTAACTGACTGCCATGAATATGTAAGGGAAATTTCGTGTGTGCCTCCGGTAGAACCTATCAATCGGGAAATAGTAAAATCATAACTGTATCCAAAGTTGAATTGATCAATTTTATATCCCACAAGGAAAATAATTGCATCCTGGCCGCCCCTGGAAATAAGCGGCAAACCTCTGTACCAAATTCCAAGCACTATAGGATTATTATACCAATACAAACCCAAATCAAGCTGTTGAAACTGTGCCTGCCTTTTATATAAAAATGCCAACTGAATACTTTCAACAAGAGGGCGTAATAAACGGCCCTTCCTTACAATTTTGGTTCCGCCAAAAAGCTGGTACTTTACAGGAACTTTGGCAGCAAGTGCGCCAGCTCCTTCAAAGTCGTACAACGATTGATTGGGCCGTAATAAATGACCAATAGAAATACCTAACCAGTATTGCTCAGAGTACGCCAAAGCAGAGAAGCCAAAATCAATATCCCCGACTCTGCTAAGCGGAGGAATTTCTATTGTGCCGGGGTTTGTTCCTCCGCCACTTAATTGATCGTTGAAAATTAATTTATAAAAATCAATTGCCCGTTCACTGTAAGAAAAATGCATGCCAGGTCTAACACTCCAGAAATTATTAATATGAATGTCGTAGGCATATTGAACTCCGATGTTGGTAGTACGTAAATATCCGCTGCCGGCCTGATCGCGCAGTACTAAAACTCCAAGCCCACTATTAAAGGCTGAAAAATTGTGATCAAAAAAAGCAGAATATGTTATAAATTTCCCTGGTAGCGCGGGCCACTGGTTTCGATAATTAACCCCGAAGCGGCTCCCCGGAGTTAAACCGGCAAAGGAAGGGGCAAGAAATAATGGATTAGCATAAAATTGAGAAAATTGAGCATCCTGCGCTTCTATAGGAAGTAAGGAAAACGCTAAAAAAACATATATGGAAAACTTCCTTTTCAAAATTAGGGCGTTATTTAAACTCGGACTAAATTAATCTTTTTATTTTTATATAAAAATACTGAATATCACTCCTCAAAAAAGCAATTTTGTTCTTACTGTTCAGAAATAATATGATTATAAGGCATCTCTAAAAACTCAAAACCCTTGTAAATATTGAGTTAAAATGCTATATTGCAAAAAATATAACACGTTATGTTCAAACTAAAAAGAGATAAAGGCTTTTTCGATGAAGAGCTAAGATTGTCAAGACTTACAAGGCAAAATGACCCATTAATTATACTCGAGAAAAGCATTGATTGGGAAATATTCCGTCCTATTATTGAACCTGTTTTTAAAAAAGAGCCAAAAGGGAAAGGAGGCAGAAGGCCTTATGACCAAATTCTGCTATTTAAAATGCTGATTCTCCAACGCTACTACAACCTCTCCGATGACCAAATAGAGTATCAGGTTTTAGACCGGCTTTCATTTATGCGTTTTTTAGGTATTACATTGGCCGATGATGTTCCAGATAGCAAAACGGTTTGGAATTTTAAAGAACAACTCACAAAATCAGGGATTACCGAAGGTTTATTCAATATATTCACGCAAGTACTAAAAGAACAAGGACTTATAGCAAATCAGGGGCGTATAATTGATGCCAGTTTTGTTGAGGCTCCTAAGCAACGCAATTCGAAAGAAGAAAATGAACAAATTAAGGCTGGTGAAATTCCAAAACAATGGCAATCTAAACCAAACAAGCTACGTCAAAAAGACACCGATGCACGTTGGGTGCAAAAAAACAAAGTAAACTACTATGGCTACAAAGACCACATAAAAACCGACAGAAAAAGCAAGCTGATTTTGAAATACAGCGTAACGGACGCTTCTGTGCACGATTCGCAGGAAATTGAAGGCCTTCTAGAACCATCAGACAAGCACCAGCCACTGTGGGCCGATAGTGCATATTCGGGCGCACCAATCGCAAAAATTGTAAAGAAAAAAAGATACAAAATAAAATACATGAAAAGGGTACTAAAGCAGCACCATTAAACGAACAACAAAAAGCTTTAAATACTCAAAAATCAAAAATACGGTGTAGGGTTGAGCATATTTTTGGATATATAGAAAACAGCATGAAAGGTTCATACATACGAACAATAGGCATTGCACGGGCAAAAACAACTATTGGGCTAATGAACCTAACCTATAATATCTGTCGGTACACACAATTATTAGCTAATCCTAGGATAGCTATGTCCTGATGTTAAATGCGTAATATTGTTATTAGTTGATTATCAGATAATAACAAGGTTCGTGCATCAATGTGGACAAACGACAAAACTATCTTATAAAGAAAAAATGAAAAATTACATAATGCCCCAGCAACAAAAATTAGTTTTTAGAGATGCCCTTAATTGAAACCGTATCAAAAGCTACGGAAATATTCCCGTTAAGGTCTTTAGCTTTTAACTGCACAATCCACTGTCCCGGATTATTAAACAGGTAAACCGGATTTCTTTGATTTGAAATTACTCCATCTCCGAAATCCCATGTGTAGCTTACGGCATTTTCCGATGTATTCTGAAACTCAACCACCAGCATACCACAGGATGAATTTTCGGACATGCTAAACGATGCCAAAGGCAATTTCCCAAGCGTATGAACCAGTACAGTTTTTTCAACAACTATTGAATCTGCCTTCGCGGTTTCTTCCGGCTTATATGGTAGCGGGACTTCTGCTTTCTCATACCCCGAAGTCTTTTTTTCAACCGATGAAATTTTAATAGTATCGGGAGGCAGTAAAGTTTTTTGTTCATTTAAAGGTACTATCCCGGGTTGTTCTACGGGTACATTTTCGGGAACAAGAGGATAAATTTTCAGGCTTTCAATCTGCTTTATTTCATTTAGTTTTGCAGGAGGCTCATCGTTTTTTGTGAACAATATGATTCCGGCGGTAAGCGTAGCAATTATTGCTGCAACATAATAAATATTGAATGAATTATAATTGAAGTGGAAGAACTCGTAAAAAGAAAGTTTCCTGCGTACACCTTCCCAAACAATTTCGGATGGAGTTTCAGCGAAATCCGTAAATTTTTCTTTAAGTAATATTTCAAAATTTGTCTCCTCAGTCATTGTTTAGCACTTTATTAAATTCCTCTGAAATTTTTCAGTTCAAATAATTTATCGCGTATAATTTTTCTTGCTCTTGAATATTGCGATTTAGATGTGCCGGTGTCAATTCCAAGCATTTCGGCAATTTCACGGTGCTTGTACCCTTCTATTGCATACATGTTAAATACCATTCTGAAACCATGAGGTAATTCACCAATCACTTTAAGCAATTCCTCCTGACTAAATTCGGAATCGGGCTCAATATCACTGTTGTCGGTAATACCTTTGGCTATGTCCAATTCATCATGCCACGAACTTTTAATGTGCCTGTGATAATATGAAATAGCTGTATTAATCATAATTTTTTTAACCCAGCCGGCAAAAGAACCTTTTCCGGTGTAGGTTTTTAAATGCAAAAACACTTTTGTAAACCCTTCCTGAAGAATATCTTCTGCTTTGCTCCTGTTATTGGCATATCGCAAACAAACACCCATCATCATTGAAGAGTACTTATCGAAAAGCATTTTCTGCGCTTTCCTGTCGCGTTTCAAACACTTCTTTATCAGTTCTTCTTCAATATTCATAAGACTTCATTAATATCAGACAGGATGGGAATAAAAACAGTTGCATTGGAAAATCTTTTGGAAGGCATTTTCAGATAAATTTTAAACCTTAGCTTTAATTCAGAATTAACAAATTTTTCAAATTTACCAAGAAAAATGTGTCTGGCGCTTTTTTTTAAGTCTAGGACAAAAATACCTGTGTGGCAGAGTATGGCTGCGGTACCGGAAGTGTTCTGTAATTCATGGTTCTGTGCAAACAAATTATATTGATTTGGCTTGTTGGAACTAAAGCTGGTTATTTTCGGTGTTAGTATAATTAACAAACATGCTCGATTCATATCTTCCCTAAGGTCATTATGAACTGTGACAAACATCATATAAATTCCGACTTACAATTGTTTATTTGGCATATTTCTCTTTTAAAGAGATGACTGTTTTAAAATTAACATTAAATGTACAAAATTAGCACTCATCCTGTATTAAATATTAAGGAAAAAGAAAAGCATATTTTTCTTTTTGAAGGGAAAAGCGTAACAGGAGAAAAGGGATTTACCGTTGCTGCAGCATTACATCAGGCCGGATATCCTGTTCACAGCCATAGCCTACGTAACAGGAACCGCAGTCTTGAATGCGGCATTGGAAAATGCGGTGCATGTGAAATGCTGGTTGACGGTCAAATTAAAAGGATTTGCATTACCCCGGTTGACAACATACTTGAGGTTAGTGAGATTCCGGCCGGATACCAGCCTCAGGGAATTGATTATGTTAAAAAATCGCCGGTTAAAATTTACAAAACACACGTGGCAATTATCGGCGGCGGCCCGGCGGGTTTAGCTGCCAGGGAGGTTCTCAATAATCATGGGATTGAAAACATTGTAATTGATAATAATGAAAAAATAGGAGGTCAATTTCTTATGCAAACCCACCAGTTTTTTTTCTTTGAAAAAGAACAAAAATTTGGCGGTATGCGTGGCTTCGAAATAGCAAATACCCTTGCAGGAATGGATCATTCGGGGATTTTTACAAATTCAACAGTGTGGGACCTACTGGAAGGAAAAAGACTTGCAGTAAAAAACCTTAAAACCGGCGAAATATATTATGTAGATTCCGAACATTTAATTATTGCAACAGGTGCTGTACCGTTTATGCCTGCCTTTGAGAATGACGATCTGCCAGGAGTTTATACCGCAGCGGTTGTTCAGAAGATGATGAACATGGAATTTACCCTTCTGGGAAAAAATATACTTACCGTTGGAGCAGGAAATATCGGCTACCTTACATCGTATCAATTAATGCAAGCGGGTGCTAATGTAAAGGCCATTATTGAAGCACGGCCACATGAAGGCGGGTTTCCAGTTCAGGCAAACCGGGTACGGCGGCTTGGCATACCCGTAATTTTGTCACATATTCTGCTTAAAGCTATTCCCAAAACAAATAACGACGGCATTGCAGGTGCAGTAATTGCACAATGCAAAAATTTTGAACCCATTAAGGGTACCGAAAAAATTATAGAGGGCATTGATGCCATAAACATTTGTACAGGCTTGGTCCCCGATGATGCACTGCTTATTAAAGGCAAGGAAGTATTCGGCCGTTTCTGCCATAGCGCCGGCGATGCCTTAAGAATAGGGGAAGGTACAAGCGCCGTACTCCGCGGCAAACAGGCAGCTTACGAGGTTCTTGAAGAAACAGGAGCCAGTTACAACTATGACAGCTACCTTGAAGTTTCAAAAGAATATATAGATTCGCAGCAACATCCCGTCAAAATTATTGATCAGCCCTTTATACCAGGTGAAAAAAGACAAAACGAAAAGCCTTTCGTACTGGTAGATTGCCTGGAGGGTTTCGCCTGCAACCCCTGCCAGTTTGCCTGTACCCATGGTGCCATTAAGAAATCCTCCACAAGTACGGTTCCAACAATCGATTTTGATTTATGCACAGGTTGTTTGGATTGTGTTTATCAGTGCCCCGGATTGGCGATTTTTGGGTATCATCTTGAAAAGGACCGGTTATTCCTCCCAATAGAATACGATGCCCATGAAGATGCTAAAGTGTTTCTGGTAAACAACCAGGGTGAAAAACTTGGTGCCGGAATAATTGAAAGAATATTCAGAAAAGCAAATAAAACCAATATTGCCAGAATAAAATCATACGATTTACATGGGAAAGAATTAATGAACGTAAGGGGTTTTATTGTGAAAGAAAATTACCCTGAACCGGTTATAATGAAAAGCCCCGATAAAGAAATCCATTCCGAAAAATATATCTGCCATTGCGATGATGTGAAATTAGACGAAATTCTGAAGGTAATAGGCGACCGTAAATTTATTTCTGTTGATGAAATAAAACACACCACAAGACTCGGCATGGGTGCTTGCAGAGGAAAAAGATGTATAGGGAGACTTAAACAAACCCTGCTTCAGTACGACAAAGCTATAGTTGGCAGAGCCACTCCACGTGGTCCGCTATCAACCCAGCTTGGTATCGGAGAACTTTACCCCGGGAAATTTCCGGAAACGATTATTACCGGAAAAAAACATTCCCGCATTAAACTTGGTGCCCTGATTGCCGGAGGGGGAATTGCCGGCAGCTCGTTGTTCAGATACCTTGCAGGCGAAGGCCTGTCGCCCTTTCTTATCAATTACGGAAGAGGCGCATCCTGGAGAAATATCGCCGGAGGCCGGCCCAGCTTCAGTATTCCTGAATTAGCCGAAATAGCAAGTCAAAACCTGCAAATTTTCAAGGACCTTCAAAAAACAGAAAATATCGACTTCAGAACCACCAATTATGTAACTTTCGCTCATGATGAAAATATATATCATGCGCTGAGGGATTCCATGAAATGGTCGGATGCCGAAATGATTGCTCCCAAAGATTTCGCCCATAAAATATCGCCCTTCATTAATACAAAATTAAACACTTACAAGGCCGCCCTGATTACAAAGGGCTGCTGGCAGGCTACACCGGGTAAGGTAATTGATTTAATAAGAAGGATAGGCATTTCGAATGGAGGAACTGTTTTAGAAGATTGCAAACTGGAAGATTTAAGAAAGGAAGGGCAAAGTTTTATTGCACTGGTAAGAAACCGGGAAGAAAGTTTTATTGAATATGAAACTGATATTTTTATAAATGCCCTGGGACCCGAAGGCGAGGAGTTCGCTAAAAAATTAAATACTCATACAGGCATTTATCCTGTTAAACATCAGGCGTTTATTACAAGAAGGTTGCCAATGATGGGAATTGAAGGAAATCCGCTTCCCATGATGATTGACAGAAGGAATTACAAAGGTTACGTTGCGGTTTACGGGCAACAACTTGCCGAAACCGGTCAGGTTATTGGCTGCGCATCTCCTGCAATTGACCCTATGGAAACTGACAAAAACCTCAAAATAAACAGCAAGGAATTTCTGGAAATTATTTCAGAAGTTTTTGTGAACTGGATGCCGGATATTTCTTCAGTTGGTTTTCAGGCTATTTGGGCGGGGTATTATGCAGAACCAAGAATGATAATCGATCCTCAACACGGACTCTTTCTCGGATTAAGAGGGCAGGGCTACATGCTTGCGCAGTATCTCGCAAAATTATATGTTAATAGCCTTACCGGAAAGCATGTACCGGAATACTTTAACCGTTTAAGCCTTTCAGGCGACGGCATGCCGGAGAAAGCATTTAAATAGAAATTTTTAGAAGCAGTGCTACTTTTATTTCTTATTCCTTTTTTTGCAGCAACCAAAGGAAAGTGCCTAATAAAACCCAAAGCATACAAAATTCCAATTTTTGTTCCTTAGTTCGTGTTGGTTTTAGTTGCTGGTATTTGCAGGAATTTCAACTGGCGAATGCATTAATTTCAATGGATACTAATTCCTGTGAAATCTGCATTTAACATTATATGCGTGGATTAAATACAGAAGTTACGGCAAGTTTCGTCCGGCAGTGGTAAGATTTGTTATAATTGAATATCCCAAAATTTATTACTGGTAAAGTCCCTTTTATAGTTTCAGTAAGCAGGCGGCCAAATATTTTGAATCGCTCCGGACAAAACAAAGAGAAGATATCATACCGAATTTTGAATTACCGTTATTTGTTTTATCCATAATGTAAGGCAAAAAACCCTCTTTTCGTTAAAGCGCTCAAGCCTCATTGGCTCTTACTTTTTTTCTAAAGAAAAAAATAAATGCCGCCGTTGCGCAAATAACCCCTGATATTAAAAGATGTTCTATTAAAACTGATTTAATTATAAACTTCATGATTTATTATAATTTAACCGGACTGTAATGCAATTTTATTATTTTTATTTAGTCTAATTTTGATTTGTAAAAAATAATGTATCTTTCAGCAATAAAAAATTTAATCAAAATGAACAATAAAAAATTGATTATCGGAATATTAATAATATTCGGAATTGTTATTGCTCCCTTTATTTTAAGTTCGGCAAACAACGACAGAGGAAATATGATAAAAAAAACCACAGGCTTTATACTTCCTCCGCTTCCTTATGCCTACGATGCGCTTGAACCTTACATTGATACCAAAACCATGGAATTACATTATTCGAGGCACCATGCAGCTTTCGTTAATAATCTTAACAAAGCACTTGAGGGCACTCCGGCAATTAATTATCCTATTGAAAAAATACTTGCCAATATATCAGCTTATTCCGTGGCAGTAAGAAACAATGCAGGCGGCCACTACAACCACGAACTTTTCTGGAATATTATGAGTCCGCATGGTGGAGGAGAACCGGCCGGTGAGCTTGCCGAAAAAATAAATTCGACTTTTGGTTCTTTTAATCAACTGAAGGCTGAACTCACCAAGGCTGCCCTTGGGCAATTCGGTTCAGGCTGGGCATGGCTTATTTTGCAGGACGGGAACCTGAAAATAACATCCACGCCAAACCAGGATAATCCATTAATGGACATTGCCTCCGAAAAAGGGTTTCCGCTTTTAGCTATTGATGTATGGGAACATGCTTATTACCTCAAGTACCAAAACCGTCGTGCTGATTATTTAATTGCATTCTGGAATATAGTAAACTGGGATTATGTTTACGAAAGATATAAAGACGCAACAGAAAAGGGTTTGTAAACTTCTCTTTTTTTGTATAGTAAATCACTAATATCAGGCTAAAAATCCTTTCTTTGAACAAGCGCTCAAGCCGCATTTGCCTTTACTTTTTTTCTACAGCAAAAAAAGTAAACAAAAAATGCCGCCGCTACAGCGAATTTCCTAAAAATCAGATTCATTGTCTGAAATCCGGAAACTTGCTTCGCTCAAACAGCCCGGATTTATTTAACGGAAATTCACTGAGGCGAAAATAACCTCACGGCAAAACAGTCATTTTATAAACATTTAGTTTCTTGGAACCTCAATGATTTTGTTAAAATATAAACGGAATGTAGTGATAGAATTCAATAAAATTTCAGAATAATTAATGCAAGCCTGGCTAAAACCTATTACCTACAATTTCCCAATTAATTAATTCCCAAAATGCGCTAAGGTATTCGGCCCGCCTGTTTTGATAATCCAAATAATAGGCATGTTCCCAAACATCACAAGTTAGCAGGGGTATTAACCTGTTTCTCAATGGGTTTCCGGCATTGCTTTCCTGAATAATCTGCAAGGCTCCATCAGAATTTTTTACCATCCATACCCAGCCCGATCCAAAGAGGCTTAATGCAGTTTTGAAAAATTGCTCTCTAAATTCTTCAAAAGAATTAAAATATGTGTTTATGGCTTCTGCAAGTCTGCCCTTAGGTTTTCCTCCGCCGGAAGGACAAAGGGCTTCAAAATAAAAGCTATGGTTCCATACCTGTGCCCCATTGTTAAAAATATCGCTGTTCGAGTTTATTACGATTTCTTCAAGAGGGGCATTCTCAAATTGTGTTCCAACTATCAAATTATTCAAGTTTGTCAAATATGCCTGGTGATGTTTTCTGTAGTGGTATTCCATGGTTCTTTTAGATATGCCAGGTTCAAGTTCGTTCAGGGCATAGGGCAAAAAAGGAAGCTCAATACTCATAATTTCACAAAATTGGTTTGTGAAACAATATAGAAAATAATTGGAATTTAATCAAAAATATTTTCAGGGGAAACCAGCATAAAGCATCTTTTTTAAATAAATCAGGTTGGTTTTTTATCCGCGCGACAGACTCTTGCAAAGGATAAATTACAAGCATTGAATAATTTTGCAATATTTATTAACTAAGTCAGATTTTCACACAATAGAAAATGAAAAAGGGAAACTTTAAAAGCTTCCCCTAATCAACCACAATTAACCAAAAAAATTAACCCAAAAAGCGTTTATTTACCTCTTTCCAGTTAACCAAATTCCAAAAAGCGTCAATATATTCCGCTCTTCTGTTTTGGTATTTAAGGTAATATGCATGTTCCCATACATCAATCCCCAGAACCGGTTTTCCTTTAACTTCGGCCAGGTCCATAAGTGGATTATCCTGATTTGGAGTAGAGGTGACAAGCATCTTGCCGGTTGTAACTATTAACCAGGCCCAGCCAGAACCAAACCGGCTCAAGGCTGCAGCAGTAAACAGTTCCTTAAATTTATCAAAAGAACCAAAGCTACTGTTTATAGCAACCATCAAATCTCCTTCAGGCATTTCTCCCCCCTTTGGCGAAAGGATTTCCCAGAAAAGATTATGGTTGTAATAACCACCGCCATTATTGCGTAAAGTGGCAGGGCTTTTCGATATATTTTTTAAAATTTCTTCAATAGACTTTCCTGCATATTCAGTTCCTGCAATTGCAGAATTCAGATTATTGGTGTATGCAGCATGGTGCTTGCTATGATGAATTTCCATAGTACGTGCATCAAAATATGGCTCTAATGCATCGTAGGCGTAAGGTAACAATGGTAATGTAAATGACATGTTATTGCTATTTTAGAATGAAAATGAACACGATAATGTTTAGCAAATATAATTTATATTTAGATTGGTTCCAAATTATTTAACATTTTTTATAATTAGTTAGCTTGAAAAACCATTAGCTATGGTTTTTCTGACTTGATGAAACATTTAGCGACTAAAGGGGCTTAAGAAAAAATTAAATTGAAATAAATAATGATTTTCACTACTATCCGAAACTTTAAAAATTG
>BBPF01000147.1_pt1 | contig 25966 bp, 18 predicted proteins | sample 1343921 | NCBI WGS metagenome assembly BBPF01 (sample SAMD00019090, study PRJDB2971) | groundwater metagenome | isolation source: The Cedars highly-alkaline
AATTATAGAAAGCAGACGAGAAAACTCATTCCCTTTTAGAGGTGTGGATAAAATTCTGCGACTTTGCTTTTCTGTCTAAATATGTTATCGTATATTGTGTCTTTCCGGGCAGACAAAGAGAAGCAATTAACTTAGTTAGCCTTGTATCTGACGCAAAGCCAATAAGATATTAAAATAAGACTCATTGGGACAGGAACTATCCGAATTCTTGCTACGAGGAGATGCCGCAGGTCATCATAAAACCAAAAATCTTTATTCCTTATGAATAGAGTAGTTAACTACCAAAGATAAATCCTAAAAGTCTTTTTACTTAAAGGCTTTTTATGTCTTATTTATAAAGACAGGGCATTATTCTTTGCGCCCCGAGTTTTAGAAGTGGTCACGCGTATGAACACAACAAAAACAAAGCTTTTTGCCAGGGAGAGCGTTTCTCTTTCCTTGCCTTATTTGTTGGCTTCTCAAAAAGAAAGATGGGAAATCTTTTGGAAAAAAGATCTAAAAAATCTTTTCCAAGAAATTTCTCCTATTCGCGATTATACAAACAAAGAAATGGAGCTTTGGTTTTTAGATTATAGGCTTGAAAAACCAAGATATAAAAACGATATGGAAGCGCGGATAAACAACGATTCCTATGAAGCAACTTTAAGAGCAAGAGTAAGGTTGAATAATCTAAAAACTAAAAAAACCAAAGAGCAAGAGATTTTTTTAACTGATTTCCCCTTGATGACTGAAAGGGGAACTTTTATTATTAACGGAGTGGAAAGAGTCGCTATTTCTCAATTAATCCGTTCACCGGGAGTTTTTTTTACCGCCCAAAGATTTGGCAATAAAAATTATTTTGGGGCAAAAATTATTCCCAACTGGGGAGCATGGCTTGAGATTGAAACAGATTCCTCGGGCATAATTGGGGTAAAAATTGACCGGAAAAGAAAAATAATGGCGACTACCCTGTTAAGGGCTTTTGGCGCTTCTGAAAATAAAGCAATAAAAGAATTATTTAAAGATGTTGATTTGGGTGAAATTAAATATATTGAAGAAACCCTAAAGAAAGATTTAACCAACAACCAGGACCAAGCTTTGGTAGAAATCTATCAAAGATTAAGGCCTGGAGACTTGGTAAGCCCAGACACTGCCAAAGAACTGATTAATAATATGTTTTTTAACTTTGAACGATATGATTTATCTAAAGTAGGAAGGTGGAGGATGCAACAACGTTTCACGACATTGTCAGCAAACAACAATGAAACAGAAATTACAACAGAAGACAGAGTATTGAAATTAGAAGATGTAATAGCGGTAATAAAAGAAATTATCCGGCTTAATAATACGCCGGGCGCCAAGCCTGATAAAATTGACCATCTGGGAAACCGAAGAGTCAGAACTTTAAATGAATTATTGCAAAATAGATTAAAAATTGGACTTGTAAGAATGAGCAGAATCATTAGAGACCGGATGTCGGTTTTACCTATTGAGGATTTAGCTCCGGGACAATTAATTAATCCCGGACCCTTTATATCCGTGGTTAAAGAATTCTTTACCTCTTCTCAAATATCCCAATTTATGGACAATGAAAATCCATTGGCTGAACTTGAACATAAAAGAAGATTGTCGGTTACTGGTCCGGGAGGGCTAAACAGAGACAGAGCTGGATTTGAAGTAAGAGATGTCCAACCTTCTTATTACGGCAAAATTTGCCCGATTCAGACCCCGGAAGGACCTAATGTCGGACTGGTCAGCCATCTGGCTTTATTCGCCAAAATTAATGATTTCGGTTTTCTGGAAACTCCTTATTTTAAAGTTAAAAACGGAAAAGTGTTGGCTGATGTCCAATACCTTAACGCTTATCAGGAAGAACAATTCAATATTGCCTCCGGGGCTATTCCTCTTAATAAAAAAGGCAAGATTATTCCCACTAAAGTTGAGGCCAGAATAAAGGGCGAGCCAGGATTCATTGAAAAAGATAAAATTGATTTTATTGATGTTTCTCCCCAACAATTTATTTCCGTTGCGACTTCTTGTATTCCTTTTTTGCAGCATAATGATTCTGCTCGAACTTTAATGGCCTCAAATATGCAGCGTCAGGCAGTTCCTTTAATAAGGCCTGAACCCCCAATTGTTTCTACTGGAACAGAGGAAAAAGTAGCCAGAGATTCAGGCCAAGAAATTATCTCGGATATTGACGGCTATGTTATTAAAGTTGACGCAGAACATATTATTATTAACCCTTGGAAGGCTTCGTTTCCAACGGAATCAATGATTTATAATTTGAAAACTTTTATCCGCACCAATCAATGCACCTGTCTCCACCAGATTCCAATTGTAAAAAAAGGTCAAAGAATTAAAAAAGGCGATGTTTTAACAGACGGGGGAGCAATTTCTCAAAAAAGTCTTGCTTTGGGCCAAAATATTTTAGTCGCTTTCATGCCTTGGCGAGGAGGGAACTTTGAAGACGCGATTATTATTTCAGAAAGATTGGTTAAAGATGAATCCTATACTTCAATTTATATTGAAAAGTTTGAATGCGATGTCCGAGAAACAAAATTAGGACCGGAGCTTACCACTTGCGATATTCCCAATGTTTCAGAAGAAAAACTAAAAGATCTGGACGGAGAAGGAATTATCAGGGTAGGAGCTGAAGTTGAACAAAACGATATTTTAGTTGGTAAAATTTCACCAAAAGGAGAACAGGATTTAACAGCTGAAGAAAGGCTGTTAAAAGCGATTTTTGGAGAAAAAGCCCGCGAAATTAAAGATACCTCGCTTGTTATGGAACACGGAAAAAGAGGAAGAGTAGTTGGTGTGAAAATTTTTTCCCGGGAATTGGGACATAAATTAGAACCGGGCATAATAAAAAGAATCGAAGTTGAGGTGGCTCAAGCCAGAAAAATTATGGTTGGAGATAAGTTAGCCGGCCGCTACGGAAACAAAGGGGTAATTTCAAAGATTTTGCCTGTTGAAGAAATGCCATTTATGAAAGATGGTACGGCAGTTGATATAATTTTAAACCCGATAAGCGTAGTCTCCAGAATGAACCTTGGTCAAATTTTAGAAGCTCACCTGGGCTGGGCCGCAAAAAAATTAAAGTATCAGGCAATAACTCCGTCTTTATCCGGAGCAACCGAACAAGATATTAAAAAAGAACTAAAAGAGGCCGGGCTCCCGGAAGATGGAAAAATTACTTTATATGACGGCCAAACCGGATTAGCTTTTCAGAAAAAAATCACGGTTGGCTATATCTATATGATGAAATTAGCTCATATGGTTGAAGATAAAATTCATATGCGCTCAATCGGCCCCTACTCCTTAATCACCCAACAGCCATTAAGAGGAAAATCGCAACTTGGGGGGCAAAGATTTGGAGAAATGGAGGTTTGGGCGCTAGAAGGGTATGGAGCCGCTCACATTCTTCAGGAGATGTTAACCATAAAATCAGATGATATCTCTGGAAGAGTAACAACTTATGAATCAATATTAAAAGGAGAAGAGATTAAAAGTCCGAACCTGCCTGCTTCCTTTAACTTATTGGTAGCAGAATTGAAATCGCTTGGATTAAGCGTAGAAGTGAAGGAAAAACCAAAACAACAGAAATCTTAAATATGGAATATAGAATGTAGAATGTAGAATGTAGAATGTAGATAAAAGTTTTTTACCCTCTACCTTCTACTTTCTACCCTCTACTTTCTATATTATTTTACATCCTACAATTATGCGAGTTGCTGATATTAAATCAATAAGAATAAAACTGGCTTCGCCGGAAGATATATCAAGATGGTCTCACGGAGAGGTCTTAAAACCTGAAACTATTAATTATAGAACACAAAGGCCGGAAAAAGATGGGCTGTTTTGCGAGAAAATTTTCGGACCAACAAAAGATTACGAGTGCTACTGCGGCAAATATAAAAGAATTCGTTACAAAGGAGTAATTTGTGACCGGTGCGGCGTAGAAGTAACAAAAGCTCTTTCGCGGCGCGAAAGAATGGGCCACATTAAACTAGCTATGGCCTGCTCCCATATTTGGTTTTTAAGAGGCGTTCCCTCAACAATAGGCGCAATCCTGGATATTCCTGTGTCTCAGCTTGAAAAAATAATTTATTTCTCCGCCTATGTTATTACTGATGTCAACTTAGACATTAAGAAAAAAATCCTGGAAGAGATTGAAAAAGAATACAAAAGAAAAAACAAGGCGCTGCGTTCCTTAGACCAAGACGAGTCAAAGCAAAAGAATCTCAAAAATAAAAAAGCAAAAGCAAAAACCGAGTCAGAGAAGCTAAAAAAGGCTAAAAATAGAGCCCGAGAAGAAGTTTTAAGTCTAAAACCTTTAAAAATTCTTTCTGAAAATGAATATCATGATCTTTCCCTGAAATACGGGGCTGTTTTTGAAGTGGGAACCGGAGCTGAAACATTAAGAAAACTTTGCACCAAAATTGACCTGGAAAAAGAAATAGCTAAACTAAAAAATGACAAAGAAAAAACCCAATCCCCGCGTAGCTCCCGCGAAGATTATACGGGGCAATCCCTGTTAGATAAAAATTATCTAACAGAGCAAGCCCCGTTAGATAAAAATTATCTAACGGGGCAAGTCCTGGCTAAAAGAAAAATATTAGAAAGGATAAAACTTTTCCAGGGAATGTTAAAAGCTGAGATTAGACCAGAATGGGTATTTTTAACACTTTTACCAGTATCGCCTCCGGATTTAAGACCAATGGTGCAACTGGACGGCGGCCGGTATGCTTCTTCGGATTTAAACGACCTTTATCGCCGAGTAATTAATCGAAACAATCGATTAAAATATCTTTTAGAAATAGAAGCGCCTGAAGTTATTCTAAGGAATGAAAAAAGAATGCTCCAGGAAGCAGTAGACGCTCTCATTGACAACGAAGCCCGAAAAGGAACAATGACCACTGCCACGACCGGCGGAAAGCGAATGCTAAAATCTTTAGCTGACATCCTTAAAGGGAAACAGGGGCGATTCAGGCAGAACCTTTTAGGCAAACGAGTTGATTATTCCGGTCGGTCGGTAATTGTCGTTGGTCCGGAATTAAAACTTAACCAAGTCGGTCTCCCTAAAAAAATGGCTCTGGAACTTTTTAAGCCATTTATAATTAAAAAGATTTTGGAAAAAGAACTAGCTTATAATGTTCGAAGCGCCTCAAAATTAATTGAAGAAGGCATAGATGAGGTCTGGGCAATTTTAGAAGAAATAACAAAAGATAAAGTTGTTTTATTAAATCGGGCGCCAACCCTCCATCGGCTGGGTATTCAAGCTTTCTATCCGGTTTTAATTGAAGGAGAAGCCATTAAAATTCATCCCATGGTCTGTAAGGCTTTTAATGCTGATTTTGACGGAGATCAAATGGCGGTTCACCTGCCCCTTTCAACCATTGCCCAAAAAGAAGCTAGAGAAATTATGCTTTCCACGGCTAATTTTCTAAAACCGGCAACAGGTATTCCGGTTATTACTTTCCATCAAGACATTGCTCTTGGTTGTTATTATTTAACTAAAATTGAAGATGAAGCACTAAAACCAGAGAAATTTTTTACCAGTCCCGAAGAAGCGATGTTAGCTTATGAGTTTGGCGAAATTGACTTAAAAACCAAAATTAAAACGCGGCTGTCCCGACAAAATGTTAAACCGCTAAAACGCACGGATTTAATTGAAACTTCGGTTGGTCGGATTATTTTCAACCAAGCCCTGCCTTCAAACTACCCATTCCAGAATTCAGAAATAAAAATAAAAGACTTAGAAAGAATAAGCAGGGAAACTATTGAAAAATACCCTTTAGAAAAAACGCAAGATCTCTTAAATAAAATAAAACTATTAGGATTTGAATACGCCAGCCTGTCCGGAATATCCTGGGGAATGGATGATTTAATTATTCCCTTAGAAAAAACCAAAATTATAAAAGAAGCAGAAAAGGAAGTAGAAGAAATTGAAGGACACTTAAAAAAAGGATTTCTCTCAAGAGAAGAAAAAACTATTAAAGTAATTAAAATTTGGAATAAAGCAAAGTCCAAAATTGAAGAATTGATCCCGAAAACCTTGCCAAAAAATGGGCCAATTTATCAAATCATTGAATCAGGAGCAAAAGGATCCTGGGGTCCGTCGGTTCAAATGGCAGGTATGAAAGGTTTGGTTATTAATCCGACCGGTCAAATCATTGAAATGCCCATAAAAAACTCTTTTAAGCAGGGTTTTGATGTTTTAGAATATTTTATTTCCACTCATGGAACAAGAAAAGGACTGGCTGACACGGCGCTTCGAACTGCAGCGGCTGGATATCTCACCCGAAGACTGATAGATGTTGCCCATGAAATAATCATTACTACCAAAGATTGCGGAAACAAACAAGGAATTATCGTCCAAAGAAAAGATGCCGATGAAATTGGCCAGAATTTTATTCATAAAATTTCAGGAAGAATAAGCCTTGAAAACATAAAAGGGGTTTGCAAAAAAGGAGAAATTATTGATTGGGAAAAAGCTGATAAAATAGTCAGTCTTAATATCAAAGAGATAAAAATCGCCAGTCCGCTTACTTGTGAAGTAGTAAAAGGCCTTTGTCAAAAATGTTATGGTTGGGATATGGGAAAAAACAAAATAATAGAAATAGGACAGGCAGCCGGAATTGTGGCTGCTCAGTCAATTGGCGAACCAGGAACCCAACTAACAATGAGAACTTTCCATTCCGGGGGCGTTGCCGGAGAAAGTGATATTACCCTTGGCCTGCCTCGAGTTCAAGAGATTTTTGAAGCTAGAATACCGAAAGGAAAAGCTAAGATTTCCCAAGTCCGAGGAAAAATAATAGAAATAACTCCTGAAAGGGTAATAAAGATAAAACAAAAACGCAAAAAATTGCTGTCAGAAACAAAAAAGAATTGGAGGACTACTAAAAGTTTGTCTTCAATCTTAGAATATAAAATTCCGGAAAATATAGCAATTTTAGTAGAACCTAACCAAGAAATAGAAATAGGCCAGCAACTCTGCGAGGGTAATTTAGACTTAAAAGAATTATTTAAGTTGGTTGGGCTTGAACAAACTCAAAAATATATTGTCAAAGAAGTCCAAAAAATTTATGTTTCCCAAGGGGTTTCACTTCATGACAAACACATAGAAACAATCTGCCGCCAAATGTTCTCTCGTTTAAAGATTGTTGTTTCCGAAGATTCTATTTTTAAACTTGGGGAAATTGTAGAAAAAGCGGAATTTTTAAGAGAGAACATTCAGCTCAAAAAAGAGAAAAAAAAGCCAGCCAAGGGTATTGTTCTTTTGCTTGGCGTCTCTAAGGTCGCTTTAACCACTGAGAGCTTTCTTTCCGCTGCTTCTTTTCAGGAAACTTCTCGGGTTTTAATCAACGCTTCATTGAGAGGAAAAGAAGATAAACTCCACGGGCTTAAAGAAAATGTGATTATTGGAAAGCTTATTCCCGCAGGGACCGGTTTTACCCCGCTTAACTCCTAAGAAATGGCAAGAAAAAAACTCAAAAATAAAAAAACCAAAGGGATAAAAAAACCAAGCTTTTTTACTTTGCCGGGAGAAACAAGAAAAACGATTATTAGAATGGCAATTTTTATTGCCGCCATTATTATCATTTTAAGCTTCTTCAATTTGGCAGGATTAGCCGGACAAAAAATAACAGCTATTCTTGTTTTTCTAATCGGACGCACAGCCTATCTCATTCCTTTAATTCTTATCTTCATAGCTTTAATTTCTCTAAAAACTCAATATACCAAATTCTTAGGTCCGATAATTTTAGCAATCATTATTTTGATAGTTGGGATAAGCGGCTTTTTGGAAAGTTTGATAATAACAAACATAGAAGACAAACAAGGGGGATTGATTGGTTTTGTTTTTAGTTGGCCTTTTATCCGATTTTTTGGAGATCTGGTTTCTCAAATTGTATTTGGCGGGCTAATTTTAATCGGAACCCTGATTCTCTGGCAGTTCTTAATCCCCTATCAGGGCAAAACAAAGGATAAACAAGAACTAAAAATAAAAACCGAGCAAGAAAAACCCTTAATCAGCCGATTGATAAAAAGAGTAATCAACAAAACGCAGGATTTCAAAATTAAACAAATTGCTCTCTTTTCTCCGACCAAATCATTGAAAATAAAAAGCAAAGAGATGACCGCTTCTCCAATAAAACCAACCATAAAAAGCGAATATCTTCTGCCGCCTTTAGATTTGCTGGAAGCGGAAAAAGGAAAACCAATGGCCGGAGATACTATTACCAATTCAGCTATCATCAAAAAAACTTTGGAGAATTTTGGATTAACAATAGAGATGTCAGAAATAAATATTGGCCCAACAGTTACTCAATATGCTCTGAAACCGGCTGAAGGGATTAAGCTTTCAAAAATTACCGCCCTTTCCAATAATCTTTCCTTGGCACTGGCAAGCCATCCGATTAGAATTGAAGCGCCTATTCCAGGCAAATCCCTGGTCGGGATTGAAATCCCAAATAGAGAAAGATGCCGGGTTAGATTAAAAGATTTAATTTCAAGCCCTAATTTTCAAAACTCTGCTTCTGTTCTAAGCTTTGTTTTGGGTAGAGATGTTTCCGGAAATCCCCTTTATGCCGACCTTGCCAAAATGCCCCATCTTTTAGTGGCAGGGTCTACGGGTACTGGTAAAACCATTTTTTTAAACTCTTTAATTTTAAGTTTGCTTTATCGAAACTCTCCGGAAACTTTAAGAATTATCTTAATTGACCCGAAAAGAGTGGAGTTTTCTACTTATCAAGAACTGCCTCATCTCTTAACCCCAGCTATTGTTGATTCTCAAAAATCAGTTAACGCCTTAAAATGGTTAACCTCTGAAATGGAAAGAAGGTTTGATGTTTTATCTGAAAATGGATCACGCGATATTCTCAGCTATAATACCAAAGTTTTACCAAAAACAAAAAAACCCATTCCTTATATTGTTTTAATTATTGACGAATTGGCAGATTTAATCGCGGCCAGAGGAAGGGAAATAGAGGCTGGCATTGTAAGGTTGGCCCAAATGGCCAGGGCGGTCGGCATTCATTTAGTTGTCGCTACCCAAAGACCGTCAGTAGAAGTGATTACCGGCTTAATTAAAGCGAACATTAGTTCCCGAATCACTTTTCAGGTTGCCTCTCAAATTGACTCAAGAACAATCTTGGATATGGCCGGGGCAGAAAAACTTTTAGGTTTAGGCGATATGCTTTTTGTTTCTGCTGAAACTGCAAAGCCCAAAAGAATTCAAGGAGCTTATATTTCAGAAAAGGAAATAAGAAATGTGGTTGATTGGATTAAATTAAAAGCGATAAAATCGACAATTGAAAGTTCTGACCCTTATCCGGGCGAAACCGATGACAAGGAATTGCCTAAAAATGATTTAGCTAAAGATCTTGAAACAAGCTTGGAATCCTTTGATTTTCATTCAACTAAATTTTCATCCGAAAAAGATGTTTTGTACGAAGAAGCAAAGAAAATAGTTATTGAAGCGAAAAAAGCTTCTGCCTCTCTGCTTCAAAGAAGATTAAGCATTGGCTACGCCCGAGCAGCCAGATTATTGGATATACTTGAGGAAAATGGAATAGTCGGACACGGACAAGGAGCTAAACCAAGAGAGGTCTATTTTGAAGATGATGTTAAAGGCAATGAAGAAGAGAATGGCTGGCAAAAAATATAATCAAATGTTAATATAAAAATATGTCAAAGAAAAAAGACTTACCATCTCAAGGGAAAGATCTCCAGGAAGCAATTACTGAAATCAAACAAAGATTTGGCGATGGCGCGATTATGAAATTAAAAGAAACAGAGGCAGTAGATGTTAATGTTATTCCTACGGGCTCTTTTTCCTTAGATTTAGCTTTGGGGGTAAGCGGTATTCCCCGGGGCAGAGTAATTGAGATTTTTGGCCCGGAGTCAAGCGGCAAGAGCACTTTGGCTTTACATATTTGCGCCGAAGCCCAAAAACAAGGAGGGGTGGCTGCTTTTGTTGACGCGGAACACGCCATGGACCCTGACTACGCTAAAAGAATCGGAGTTGATATTGATAATTTATTAATTTCCCAGCCAGATTCCGGAGAACAGGCATTACAGATTGTTGAGAGATTAATCAGGTCAGGGGAAATTGATGTCATCGTGGTTGATTCAGTGGCTGCTTTGGTTCCTCAGGCAGAAATTGACGGAGAAATAGGCGAATTTCAAATTGGCCTTCAGGCTAGAATTATGTCGCAAGCGCTCCGTAAACTTTCAAGCATTATTGCTAAGACAAAAACCGTAGTCATATTTCTGAATCAAACTAGAATGAAAATCGGAATTCGCTTCGGTAATCCCGAAACAACGCCCGGCGGTTTAGCTTTGAAATTTTACGCTTCGGTAAGGATTGATTTGAGAAGAATTGCTCAAATTAAACAAAAAGAAGAAATTATTGGTTCTAGGATTAAAGCGAAAATAGTAAAAAACAAAATCGCTCCTCCGTTTAAGGTGGCTGAATTTGATATTTTTTACAATGAGGGAATTTCTTTTTTTGGCGATGTTTTAAGCACCGGCTTAAAAACAGGGGTAATAAAAAAAGCCGGCTCTTGGCTCCAATTTGAAAATATTAAACTTGGACAGGGAACTGAAATCAGCAAAGAATTCTTAAGAAAGAATCCGGAAATTACAAAAAAAATTAAAGACTTATCAACGAGCAATTGAAGAGAGAATTCCTAAATACCGAGCTCTTTTAATAGCTCGGGCTAATTTTCTCTGATGACTGGAACAAGTTCCGGTTCTTTTTTTTGGTTTAATCTTTCCAGCTCCTGAAATAAACCTTCGCAGAACTTGGCTTTCCTTAAAATCAATCTCTTTAATATTGCTTTTACAAAAATAACAATCCATAGTTTTACAGAGGTATGTCCTTAATATCTATCTCCTCTTCTTCAATAACTGGAATGTCTTCTTGTTCAGCTTGTTTTTCCGTCTCCTCTCCAGGAGGAACAACCTTTCCAGCTGTTCGGGGCCCTAATTGCAAACTTTGAGCAATAATTTCTGTCCGAGATCTCTTATTTCCGGAAGAATCCTGCCAAGTTCTTGTTTGGAGTCGGCCCTCAATCAAAACCAAAGAACCTTTATTTAAATATTGAGAAGCAATATCAGCTAATCTTCCAAAAAGAACAATATTATGAAATTCTGTTTGCTGTTGTTTTTGGCCGGATTTATCAGTAAAAAAATTAGTTGTTGCCATTCCAAAATTAACCACTGATTGCCCTGATGGAAGGCTTCTTGTTTCTGGATCACGAGTCAAACGACCAATTAAAATAACTTTATTAAAATTCACTCCTGTTAGAAGTCTGTCATTATATTAGTCAATTTTAGACAGCTTCATTATATTTTGTTAGTTACCCTATGATCCCACACTCCTATATATTGTCATCGACCTTTTTAAAATCGGCTTTAAATCTCTTCTAATATTCCTTCCAATTTTTTTTCTATTTCTTTTAATTTAACTTTCTTCTCTTCGGCTAAGGCAACCGGCAAAACAGGCTTTTTTAATCCTGTTAAGGGTTTCGGAAACATTTCTCTTGCTTTCTCTTTAAGCGGTTCTTGGGCTAATATCAAATAACGCAAAACTTGTTTTTCAGCTTTTATTTCTTTTTCTAAAAAAAGCAGGTTCTTGGGGTTTATTTGGAATTTCAAAACAAGCAAAAATACCTGGATCTGTTTTTTAACAGGACAAGACAGCTTATTTCTTAAAAAAAGACCTTTATTTTTCAAAACTCCTCCCTGTTTTTGGATTAAAAAGTTTATTTTCTCTTGAATTTTCTTAGCTTCCTGTTCAGGAATTTCTGAAGAAATAAGATAAGTTATTTCGTAGTGTTTCATGTGAATGTAACGAGAACGCAATTTTCGCTTTGCTCAACCTTGCTCATATTTTAAATTCTACAACATCGCCGTCTTCTACAACATACTCTTTTCCAGTTGTTAAGATTTGCCCTAATTCCCGCGCTTGTTTCCAGGAACCGGCTGCGATTAATTTCTGCGCGCTGATTACTTCGGCCCTAATAAATTTGGTTTCAAAATCAGAATGGACAATTCCACCAGCTACCGGCACTCTTAACCCTTTTTTTAACGTCCATGCCCTGGTTTCTTTCCCGCGAGTTATCGTGTAAAAAGTAATCAAACTAAGAATATCATAGCAACTTAAAATCATTTGGTCAAGCTTGGAAGCGATGCCCAATTCTTTTATTTCGGACTCTGACATCTCTGATATTTCTACTTCAAGCTTAAGATCAATAAACAAGGAACAGGGAAAAGAAAACATCTGTTTTAATTCTTGTTCATTGTTCTTTGTTCTTTGTTCATTAATGTTAAAGACATAGAGAATCGGCTTTTTGCTTAAAAGATTTTCTTTTTCTTTTGATTCTAAATCTTTCTTTTCCAGTTCGGTTTTAATTATTTCAATATCTTTTTCAATACTTGCATTGCTCGCATTATCAAATGCTTTGACAACTTCAACCAGAGCGTCGCAATTTCTGATTTGGGCCAAGAACTGATTTCCCAAACCCTCGCCTTTATGAGCGTCTTTGACCAGGCCTGCAATATCAACAAACTCAATTACAGTCGGGGTTATTTTTTCCGGTTTAATAACTTGAGCAATTTTTTCTAATCTTTTATCAGGAACCGCCACCAGCCCGACATTGGGATGAATAGTGGTAAAAGGGTAGTCAGCAATACCCACAGGATTTTTAGTCAAAGCCTTAAATAGAGTTGATTTGCCAACATTTGGCAAACCAATTATACCCACTGAAAAAGACATATTATTTTACCTTGTTAGAAATTTTTCTCAAAGGTTTTATTTCTAACAAGGTTTCACCAATGATTTAACAAAATTAATTCCTTTTTGTCCTAATTTTTCAGCTTCTTCCTTGGTTTTTGCTTCGGCAAACACCCGAAATTCCGGAGCGTTAGCCGATGGCCGAAAAAGAATCCAAGCGTACTTATCAAGCCAGATTTTTAATCCGTCGATTTCCTCGGTTTTAATTCCTTTAAATTTCTTCTTTGCTTTTTTAAGAATAATTGGATTTAGTTCTTGAGGACAGTTGATTTTGACCCTATAAAGAAAAAATTTAGAAAGGGTATTTATTAGTTCTTCTAAAGTTTTTTTGCTTTGGGTTAATAAGTTTAGAATTTTTATTGTTACAGAACCAGCGTCTCGACTCATCATAATTTCAGCCGAAATTCCTCCACCGTTTGCTTCAAAGCCAAAAAAAGCTTTATATTTTTTCATTGCCTCAACCACATAAGGAGAGCCAACTTTTGTTCGAACAATCTTCTTCCCTATGGTTTCTACTACTTGAGAAACATTAGTCGGGATAACTACGGTTGCTGTGGGGCTATGTTTAGCGATTAGGGTTCCAGTATAATCTCCGGGAATAAACCTTCCTTTTTTATCAACAAAAACTACCCTGTCTCCATCTCCATCAAAAGCTATTCCAAAATTCGCCTTCTCCTTTTTTACTTTTTCTTGAAGCTCCTTTACCGCTTCTTCGGTTTCAGTGTCTCTGGAAATAAATTTTTCCGATTGCAGGTTGCCATTTATAATTTTTACTTTTAATCCTAATTTTTTAAGAATTGTCGGTATTGCTTTTACCTGACAGCCATTACTAGCGTCAATAACTATCTTCCATTTAGGGTAGGGCGGTTTGGCTATGTTTAAGAGCATTTCTCGGTAAGATTTAATGGCAATATTTTCTTTTTTGAACTCTATTTTTTTTCGTTTGAACGGAATTCTCTCTTTGATTTTTTTGTAAATATTTTCAATTTCTCTTTCCTGTTTTTTTAAAATTTCTTCTTTGAAGGCAAAAAATTTCAACCCGTTAAAATCTAATCTAATATGGCTTCCGGTAATCATACAACTGCCAACAAAAGCCGGATCAGCTATTAAAATATAATTCATAGCTGGAGCGGGAACAATTCCTTGGTCGGAAACCTCGTAGCCTTCTTTTAAGAGCCCTGAAGAAAAAGATCTCTTTATTCTTGGACTGGATCTTCTAGGATCCATTCCTACGGCTATTTTGCCTTTTTGTTTATGGTTTTTTAAGAATATGCCGAAAGCCCGGCCAATATCAAAACAGAATTGATTAGTTAAAAATTCTTTAGCCGAGCCCCTTATTCCGCTTGTCCCAAATAATGAAATCATAATAGATCCAGGATATTAAGTTAATCCCATCTTTTTTCTGACGTCTGCGATAGTAGAAGAGGCGATAATTTGGGCTCTTTTTCTGCCTTGCTCTAAAATTTCTTTAACATAGACTTCTCTGGCAAGAAGTTCTTTTCTTTTTTTGCGAAAAGGTTCCATTTTTAGGATTAAAAGTTCAGTCAATTGTTTCTTGAAATCAATGTATCTTTTGCCATTAAACTTTTTTTCTAATTCTTTTATTGTTTTCTCTGAAAACAGAGAATAAATCATTAAAAGATTGGAAATGCCCGGCTTTTTTTTCAGATCGTATCTTATTGTTTTTTCAGTATCGGTAATTGCTTCCATAATTTTTTGTTTTATTTGCCCTGGTTCGTCAAAAAGAAAAATACAGCTTTTAGGGTTATCGGTTTTTGACATTTTCTTTGTTGGTTGGGTCAAGCTCATTATTTTAGCCCCTGCGTTAGGCAGTTTTGCTTCCGGAACCTTAAAAGTTTGGCCAAATTTTTGATTAAATTTTCTGGCAATGGTTCTGGTTATTTCAATATGCTGTTTTTGGTCTTGGCCCACAGGGACAATATCTGTTTGATACAAAAGAATATCAGCAGCCATTAAAATTGGATAATTTAAGAGTCCGGCATTAACATTTTGTTTGAATTTTTTGGATTTTTCTTTGTATTGAGTCATTCTGTTTAAGTCGCCAATCAAAGTAACAATATTTAACAGCCAGGCCAATTCAGAATGTTCTTTAACTTCTGATTGAACGAAAATTGTCGCTTTTTCAGGATTAACTCCAGCGGCTAAATAGGCAATCGCTTTTTCCAATATCAAATTTTGCAGAGTTTCGGGTTGATAAGGAGAAGTTAAGGCGTGCAAATCAACAATACAAAAAACACACTCGTTTTTTTCTTGAAGTTCAACCCATTGTTTTATCGCTCCTAAATAGTTTCCTATATGAAGCGCGCCTGTTGGCTGAATACCGCTAAATACTTTCATAATAGTTGGGGTCAGACCCCTTGTTGTCATACTTCTATAACAACAGGTAAAATCATTGGCCTTCTTTTGGTTTTAGAGTAGAAAAACTGTCCGATTTTATTCCTCATTTCATCTTTGACATAAATCCAATTAATCGTTCCTCCTGAAGTTACTGCTTGGTCAACAATTTTTATTACCTGCTGTCTGGTCTCTTTTAATAATTGCTTTGATTCTCTTAGATAAATAAAGCCCCTTGAGATTACATCGGGAGAACCGATTACTTTGCCGCTTTGCTTATCTACTACTGCTACAATAACAAACATTCCGTCCCGAGCCAGCATATGCCTGTCTCGTAAAACCACCTCGCCAACATCACCAACGCCTAAACCGTCAACCATTACATAGTTTGAGGGGACTTTTGTTCTTTTAATAAAAATTGTTTTTGGGGTTAAATCAATAATCTGGCCGTTTTCAATAATAACAATATTTTTCTCTGGCATTCCCGTGTCTCGGGCTATCTCAGCGTGAGCAACTAACATTGAGTATTGGCCGTGAATAGGGATAAAAAATTTCGGCTTGGTAATTTTAATCATTTCTTTTAGCTCCTGTTCTTGGGCGTGACCGCCAGCATGAATATCCATCATTTTATAATGAAAAACTTTTACTCCTTGACGCAAGATTGCGTCTTTAAGCGCCTGGACTGTCCTTTCATTCCCGGGAATAACAGAAGAAGAAAGAATAATAGAATCGCCGCTTTTAAGACGTAATCTTGCGTGTCTTTTTTGGGCGAGCCGCATCAAAACAGCTTGGTTCTCTCCCTGGGCGCCGGTGCATAAGATAGTTATTTTTGAATCAGGATAATTTTCAATTTCTTTTCCCTTGATAATTGTCCCCTTTTTTGATTTAATCCGCCCCAGTTTTTCAGCCATTTCCATGTTGTTCTTTATTGAATAACCTTCAATTATTACTTTTCTTCCATATTTTTCAGACAAAAAAATAATTTGCTGGATTCTATTAATTAAAGAAGCGAAAGTAGCGGCAATAATCCTGCCCGAAGAACGTTGAAAAATTTCTTCTAGGTTTTTTTCAATTGTTTTTTCAGACAAAGAATGGCCATTTTCTTCAGCGCCAGTAGAATCTGACATTAAAAGCAGAATTTTCTTTTCAGAAAGCGTTCTCAATTTCTGAAAATCAGTCGGTAGCTCATTTACCGGATTTAAGTCAAACTTGAAATCAGAAGTATGTAAAATATTGCCGATTGGCGTTTCAATAAATAATCCAAAATTGTCGGGAATATTGTGATTTTGCCTGAAAAACTCAATCCGAAAAGGACCTAATTCAATTATAGAACCGTGTTTAATTTCATTTATTTTCAACTGAGGGTGCTCGGGAAACTCTTCCTGCCTTTTTAGAATTATTCCTCGCGTCAAAGGGGAAGCGAAAAATTGCAGAGAAGGACTCCAAATTTTTTCAATTAAATACGGAATCGCGCCAATATGGTCATAATGGCCATGGGTAAAAACTATCCCTAAAATGTTCTTTTGTTTTCTGTTTCGCCAACCATTGCTTTGTTTATTCAAAGAACTCAAATAATTAATGTTTGGCACAATATAATCAATGCCCGGCGTATCTTCTTCGGGCATTTTAAGTCCCATATCAATAATTAAAACCGCCTCATTATATTCAAGAAGCGTCATATTGCGGCCAACCTCGCCCAAGCCGCCAAGGGGAATAATTTTGAGAGATTTTTCTCTTATCATAAATACCTAATTGGCTGTCGGGGTCAAACCCCGACAGATATGCCGAGGGCGGGACTCGAACCCGCATGAAGTTTCCTTCACAGCCTTCTGAAGACTGCGTGTCTAGCCAAATTTCACCACCTCGGCTCATTTCTCTGTTTTTCTGAAACAAACATATAAGAATTCAAGTTAAGACAACTTTTGTAGAAATTCGCCTAAATTGGCTGTTGCAACGCCTAAACTATAATCATTCTGACCGTAATAAACATAAAGCCGGTCTTTGATAATTACTGAGCCGCAAGAATAGACAATATTTCCCTCCTTCTCGTTGTCAGGCTCTAAAATTGGCTGATTGCTCCTGGCTAAAACTCGGCTCGGGTCTTTCAAATCAAGAAGCATAGCGCCAATTTTGTATTTATAATCTTTTTTACTAACTCCATTATAAATTAGAAGCCAGCCTTTTTCTGTTTTTATTGGACTGGCAGCGGCGCCAATTTTTAAACTATCCCATTTACTTTCTCTCGGTCTTGCGAAAATATTTCCAGCTAACCATCTATCCTTAAACTTTAAATCCGGGACAGAATCCATCCAAATATCAGGAAAAATCCGATGAAGAAAAATATAATTTCCAATAATCTTTTCCGGAAAAATACAAGCTTGTTTATCGCCTATGCCCGGAGGAGAAATTAAAATTGGTTTTTCCCAATTCCATTGATAGTTTAAAAAATCGCTCTCTTTTATTGAAGTCAAAGCAATCCGGGGAGGATTACAGCCGTCAAACGCCACATAAGTCATATAAAATCTGTCTTCTATTTTTACTATTCTGGGATCCTCACACCCTGAATGTCCGCTGCCAGAAAACCCAATATAATATGTTCTTTTACCGGAAGGATTTATTTCAAACGGCTCTCTGGGAACATAAATTGGCTCGGTTAATCTTTCAGAAATATTAATCCCATCATTGCTTACTGCCAAACCCAAAACCGAAACATCGTCTTTAGTAATGGAACGATAAACAATATAGACTTTGTTTTGTTCATAAATAGCGGCAGCGTTAAAACAGGCCTTATCTTCCCAAAAATATATTTTCCTGGGATCTAAAATTGGATTGCCCTCAAACTTTATTAATTTGGAAGATTCTTCTTCTTTGATATCTTCCCAAAAATCCAGAAAAGCAATATTAATACCCTTATCAATCTCGCTGTAATAATACAAAAGCCATCTTCCTTGAAATTTTACTAAACCGCCAAGAGTAATTTTATTGTTTTCTGAACTAAAAATAGGTTCTTTCGTTCTCCATAAAATTTTACCAGGATTTTCTTTATCAAAAAGAATCAAGTTCCAAGAATAATATTTGGTACCTTTTTTAGCAGAATTAACTGTATTATAAAAAAACAAAATTCCCTGTTCTGCGACAATCGGACTTGGCCCTGTTTTTATGTTTTCATTCTTTTCTGTAAAAAATATTGGTTCTTTTTTAACTTTAACTTGCCATTTTTTTAAGTTCTTTGAAAAAGCTATTTTTATTGAGTCTCTGCCAATAAAATAACCGCATATTTTTCCATTATATTTATAATCTTGAATAATGCTCAATTTCTTCCTTGGGCTAATTTCGCCCATCTTTTCCCACTTAAAAAGATTCTTTGAAAGAGCGAAGTAAAGATAAGTTTTACTGCTGTTCTTTTTTTTAGCCTCATAAATTAAAAAATAATTTCTTTTTATTTTTGTTATTTTCGGATTTGCGCATCTTGCGCCGCTTTCTTCTATTAAAGGATTTTTATTATATTTTTTAAAATTTATTCCATCCTTGCTTGTTGCTAAATAGATGGCATTGTTTTCTTCAAAAAATAAAAAAACCTTTTTCTCTTTTGCAATAACTGTTGGAGCTCCTTTCTGGTTAGAAAATAAAATCGGATTTTGAAAATAATTTTTAATTTGTATATTAAAATTAAGCATAAACTAAACTTTCAAAATTCTTCGTTTCCAAACCCCTTCGTGGTTTGGAAGACTGCGAATTTTGAAGAGTAAGCGCAAGATGAGCTTTTTAATAAAATTTTTATTAATCTTTCTAAATTATAAAATGCTAAACAGCAAATTTTGTCGCCTGCCCCATAATAGACTAATAATTCTTTGTTCTTCACAACCGCGCCAGAAGGAAAGATAATAGCATTCGGCCGCATATATCTTATCTCGTATTGCGTTTTAGGAATTAAAAAAGGATAATCGCTTTTAGCTAATATCTTAGTTGGATCTTTTAGGTCTAAAAGCGCGGCGCCGATGCCAAAAACATCTGGACCAGGAAGACTAATTCCTGTGATATAAGCCAATATCAGCAACCAGCCCTGTTTTGTTTTTATAGGAGGGGCGCCCACTTCAATTTCTAAATCTGGCGTTGGGGGAAATAAAATATTTTTACCTTGTTGGTCCTTTTCAATCCACCACTTATCCCAATATTCTTGAGATAAAATTTCTTGAATATCGTTAAAAAAAGCAATACCCGTCTTTAATGGCCGCAAGTCCGGCTCTAAAGCAAAAATTGCTACCATTTTTCCGTTGATTCTTTCCGGAAAAAGAACCATGCACTTTGCGTTAAATGGCGTTACAATGCCATGCTTGGTAATTGTTTTAAAGTCCTTAGTTGTTGCTAAGGCTATTTTAACATATTCTTGCGAAGAAGGAAAATGAGAAACAGCGGTATAAAAAATAAAGTACTGATTTCCAAATTTAGTTATTCTTGGGTCTTCACAGCCAAAATATTCCCATTTATGCTCTGGCTTAAAAAATAGACGACGATTTTTAAAAGTACTTCCATTTTTACTATTGGCATATCCTAAAAAAGAAATATGAAATCCTGGTTTATGTTCATCAAAAAATTGAGAAGAATGAGCCCGATAAACCATATGAAAAATGTTTTTTTCATCTTTGATAACGCAAGGATTAAAAACAGCATCAGCTTCCCACCAATTTTTTATATTTGGTTTTAAGATAGGGTTTCGTTTGTGCCTTATAAGTTCAATTTTATAATCAGCTTTTTCCGTTAATTCTTTCAAAAATTCATTTAGATTCACTGTGGCAAGTCCGATAACATTGTCCGCGGCGCCGTAATAAATAAACAATTGGTCTTTAATTATTATTGCTCCATTAGTAAAAACAACATTAGGAACTACTCCTTGTTTTTCGTAGTCCTGCTGCGGTTCCAAAATAAAATTATTTGGCCGGCAAAGAACCCTGGAAGGATCTTTAAGATCTAATAGCATTGCGCCTAATCGGTATTTTCTATCTTGTTCAGAAAGGCCGTGATAAATCAAAAGCCAGCCCTGTTTTGTTTTTATCGGCACCGGACCAATGCCGATTTTTCGGCTATCCCATTTATCCGTTCTCGGCATAAACCAACAACTTCCTTTAATCCAAGTGTTTTTTTTGAAATTTAAATCTTTAACTGAATCAATCCAAATACAGGGATGAAATCGATGAAAAATAAAATATTTCCCTTTAATTTTTTGAGGCAGAATACAAGCGTTTTTATCATCTATGCCTGGCGGTGAAATTAAAACCGGTTTTTCCCATTTCCAGCGAAAAGCGAGAAAATCTTTTACTTTTATTGATGTTAGAGCGACTCTGGTTGGATGAACTCCATCAAACGCGGTATAACACATATAAAACCGGTCGCCTATTTTAGTAATTCTCGGGTCTTCGCATCCCGACCAAACCCCTGGTTTAGCTTTTTTTTCAAAACTTTCTCGCGGCTTATAAATCGGTTCTGGCAATCTCTCGTCAATGTTAAATCCGTCCTTGCTAATTGCTAAACCTAAACTAGAAGTATGATCTTTAGAAAAAGCCCGATAAACAATATAGACTTTTCCTTGTTCGTAAATTACGCTTGGATTAAAAACACCTCCTGTTTCCCAGGCATGCTCTTTTCTTGGCTCTAAAATAGGATTGTTTTTATAACGCTCCAACTGCATATTAGTGAAGTCTGACCCCTTAGGCGCTCTCTACCTTCTACCTTCTACCTTCTACCTTATCATTTACAAAAACCTTGTCAATCTTAGGGGTGTGGACTTGAACACTCCTAATGCCATATTCTTCTTGTTTTAATATACCATTGTTCTATATTAGTAAATCTTTCAGCCGGAGTAATAATCAATTCCATTTCCGGTTTTTTAATTGTCCTGGAAACTAAATAAAGATAATAAGGGTTATATAAAAAAACTGCTGGCGCTTGTTCAATCACAATGTTCTGAAATTCTTCTAATTTCTCTCTTCTTGCTGTTTGATTAAGGGTTTGGCGAGCTCGTTCTAAAAGAAAATCTGCCCTGTTATTATCAAAAATAGCCAAATTCAATCCAGGGTCTCTTCTCTGAAGCGAATGCCAAAAAACAAAAGGGTCGGGAATCGCGCTCAGAATTTGACCAAACAATAAACTTTGGAAATTTCTATTCCTGATAACTTCTCGTTTAAGCTCAACAATATCATAAATATTAATCTCAACTTCTACGCCAACTGCCTGCCATTGTTTTTTTAGAAGATAAGCTGTTTCTCGCAGCTGCGGATGGTCAACCGTGGAAAGAGAAAATCTTAAAGGATTTTCTTTGTGGAAGCCGGCTTTTTCCAAAAGTTCTCTTGCTTTTTCTAAATTGGGCTCAAAAATTTTTTGCGGAGCGGAAAAATTAAAAATCTCCGGCAAAATAGGAGAAGAAACCTTTTGACCTTGCTTGTGAAACAGATAAGCAATAATTTCTTGTTGATTAACAGCGTAATTTAATGCTTGGCGGACATTTATGTCTTGGAAAACTTTTGCTTCTTGAGGGTTGAAAAAAACAGCGAAATACCTTGGCAGAACAAGAAAATGAATTTGCCAATTTCGTCCAAATGCATTAGCTGGATTTAAGGGACACAAAGAAAAACCGGTAATTTGTCCTTGATGAGCCGCTTTTACCAATTCTTGCTCATTGCGGAAAAATAAAAAATCAATTTCGGAAATAAAAGGCTTACCGCGAAAATACTGCGGATTAGCAATTAAAGACAGGACTTCTATTCTGCCTAATTCGTCTTTTTTAATTTCTCTAAACTTGTAAGGACCAGAACCAACAGGCCTAAGGTTGTAAGAAGCCAAATGAAAGGCCTTATGAGAAATATTGCGCCAAATATGCCTGGGCAGGATTTTCAAAGTTAAATTCTCTAAAAAAGAAGCTGAAGGGGCTGGCAGAATAAAACGAATTGTTTGCTCAGAAATTTTTTCTATTTTTACGCCTAGCCATTTTGGCCATAAAGGACTTTTAAAAACCGGGTCCTGGATTATTTCAAGGGTAAAAATAACATCATCAAGGGTAAGTCTTTGGCCGTCATGCCAAAAAATATCCTGCCTTAAAACGCATTCATAAACTCGGCCCTGCTCTTTAACCTGACAATCAGCTAAATCCTGCACAAGATTTCCAAGAATATCATATTTCATTAAGCCGGAAAAAATAAGCCCGGTTAAATCCCGGTCAACATCGCTAAGAGGAGCGAAAATCGGATTAATAAATCTTGGCTGGCCAATTAAGCCTTCAATATGGACTCCGCCATAAGCTGGTACAATCCTGGTATTTTTAAGATAGAAACTGCAAACCAAAAAGAAAAAACTGCTAAAAGCCAAAACAGCAAAAACTAAAAAAGCGATTTTTTCTTTTTTGTCCAGGACCTTAAAAAATTGAAGCCATTGAGATTTACTGGGCCATTTAGAAAACATGCATTATGCTGTTGGGGTCAAACCCCGACAGCTAAAGATAAAAAAATTAAGACAAAGCTAAATTAAAAAGCGCTAAAAGAATAAAAAGAGTTCCAAAAACTATGGTTGCTAAAAAGATTTTTTGCTGAATTCCTCGCCGAGTAGCGTAAAAACCTCCTTCTCCGCCAAAACCACTGCCAAGAGCTGTTCCTCTTTGCTGTAAAAGAATCAAAACTATTAAAATAATTGCCACAAAAATCTGAATTATCGGTAAATATTGAGCCATAGAATTGATTAATACCCTTCTGGCATTGAAGGCATTCCTCCCCCTCCTTTCTTTTCTTCCGGCTTTTCAGCAACTACGCATTCTATAGTCAAAAACATCACTGCGGCTGAAGCAGCATTTTGAAGACCGGATCTAACCACTTTTGTCGGGTCAACAATGCCCGCGGCCATTAAATCTTCGTATTCCATTGTCTCGGCATTAAAACCAAAACCAGCTTTCCCCTCTTTTACTTTTTGACAAATTACTGCTCCGTCTACGCCGGCATTTTGAGCAATTTGGCGAATCGGCGCTTCCAGAGCTTTTTTTAAGATATTAACGCCAATCATTTCATCTCCCTCCATTTTTATTTCAGACAATCTATCAATTTCTCTTATTAAAGAAACCCCGCCCCCCGGAACAATTCCTTCTTCTTTAGCGGCTCTGGTGGCTGATAAAGCATCTTCTGTCTTGTGCTGTTTGGCTTTTTGCTCAACCTCTGTTGCCGCGCCAACTTTAATCACTGCCACTCCGCCAACTAATTTTGCCAATCTTTCCTGAAGTTTTTCTTTGTCAAATTCTGACTCTGAAATCTCCAGTTCTTTCTTTATCTGTTTTATTCTGGCGTCAATTTCCGTTTTCGCGCCTTTCCCCTCAACAATAGTGGTGTTTTCCTTAGTAGCAACCACTCTTCTTGCCCGTCCTAATTGTTTTAATTCAATATTTTCTAATTTCAGTCCCACTTCTTCAGAAATCACCTGGGCTCCGGTTATAGCGGCAATATCCTGAAGCATTTCCTTGCTTCTCTCGCCAAATCCCGGCGCTTTTATCGCTAAAGCGTTAAATATGCCTCGCAGTTTATTAACCACTAATGTTGCTAAGGCGTCTCCCTCAACTTCATCGGCAATAATGACTAATTCTTTTTTTCCGGCTTGAACCACTTTTTCTAAAGCCGGCAGAATCTCTTGAAGAGAAGAAATCTTTTTATTGGTCACTAAAATATAAGGGTCCTCAAAACTGGCTTCCATTTTTTCGGTGTTAGTAATCATATAAGGAGAAATATATCCTTTATCAAACTGAAGCCCTTTAACCACTTCTTTTTGAGTGCCAAAAGTTTTTGATTCTTCAACCGTGATTACGCCGTCTTTTCCCACTTCAGCCATTATTTCAGCAATTAACTCGCCGAGTTTTTCATCTTCCGCGGCAATAGTCGCCACCTGAGCCATTTCTTCTTTAGAGGTTACTTGTTTTGACGCTTGTTTTAACCCTTGAACAATTTTTTCCACTCCTTTTTCTATTCCTCTTTTCAAAGCCAAAGGATTGGCTCCGGCAGCCACATTTTTAAGTCCTTCTGATATTATTGCTTGAGACAAAATCACGGCTGTGGTAGTACCGTCTCCGGCAACATCATTAGTTTTTTCAGCCACTTCTTTAACAATCTCTGCTCCCAGATTTTCTATTTTGTTCTCTAATTCAATCTCTTTGGCAATAGTTACTCCGTCATTAGTAATAGTCGGCGACCCAAAACCCTTGTCCAGAACAACATTTCTTCCTTTAGGTCCTAAAGTAATTTTTATCGCATTAGCTAATTTATCAACCCCGGCTTTCATTTTTTTCCGGGCATCTTCTGAATATTTTATTTGTTTTACCATAATAATTTTGCTTCGCAAAAGAAATTCCAAGCTTCAAATATCAAATTACAAACTATATGTTTTGAATTTTGGATTTGTTCACCCGCCTAAATTTTGCTTCGCAAAATTTGGGCGGGGTAAATTTGGAATTTATGATTTGTTATTTGGAATTTACTATTCTTGAAGCTATTCAAGAATAGCCAATATATCTTCTTCTTTTGCTATAAGATATTCTTTATTTTCGACCTTGATTTCATTAGGGCCATATTTAGTAAATAGAACTTTATTCCCGGGTTTTACATCTAAGGGAATAATTTTACCGGCTGAAGTTTTTTTACCTGGCCCAACAGCAATTACTTTGCCTTGTTCCGGCCTTTCTTTTTCAGCTGTTTCCGGAAGCAAAATTCCGGTTTTGGTTTTCTTTTCTTCTTTGTCCGGCTCAATCAAAATATGATTTGATAATGGCTTTATTTTCATGCTTTTTTTATGCTGTTCATTCTTGTGATTCTTGTCTTTTGTTCGACCTTTTGAAAGCCCTTGTTTTTATTATTTTAACAGTTAAAAAAACCCTGTCAAGAGATTCAAATAATATATAGTAGAGATATGGGGGTCTTTACTAAAATAGAATAGTATTTTGATAAAAATATAGCGCAATGTTAAAACAATGCGCCAAAAAGCTTGTAATTTTATTCAAAACAGACTACTCCTTTAACCCGGCAATTGCTTTATCAACTTCTGCTAAACAGGCTTTATAACATTCAACTTCTATGGTGTCTAAAACCATATCAGCTTTTATTAATTGGCCTAATTCTTTCCACTCTTCTAAAGTTAAACACTTGCTTTCTTCAACGCCAGACCCTTGATTTAATTTTGACTTAATTGAAAGTTCTTTTACTCTATCTTTCACCCTTTCAGAAAATTCTGTTTCATCTATTAATTTGTAAAGTTGGTCAATTATGCTCATATTTTTATGCTCGTTCTCCTAAAAATCCCCCAATTTTGTTCATAAGTTGCATCATTTTCCCCTTCTTATGAATTTTACCAAGCCCAGCCAAGTATCTTTTTGACGCTTCATTGGTTATTGCTTCTAATCTTTCTGGTCCTGTTAGAGATTTTTTTCCATCTTCCATTTCTGTTTCCTGACCTCTCAATTTTTCAATCTCTCTTTCTAATTTTTGTTTTATATATTGATTGGATTCTGCCTTAGAAGCTTTTTCTTTAAATAAAATCTTAACTTTTATTTCGCCTAATTTTTTCTCTATTTTTTCTAATTCTTTTTGTGTCTTTTCTGGCAATTGACTTATTTCCTTTTCTGCTCCTCTCTTTTGAAGATAACCATAAGCCTGACGCACAGGCTCTTCTACTACAACGCCAACTGTTACTCCTAAAACAGCTAAATCTTTAACGCCTTCAATAGCTACTTTTTTAACCCCTTCTAATCCCAATAAAGCTGTTTCTTTTGGAGCAAATATCAATGGATCAACCCAGCGACTCAAAAACCTA
>BBPF01000866.1_pt1 | contig 25464 bp, 26 predicted proteins | sample 1343921 | NCBI WGS metagenome assembly BBPF01 (sample SAMD00019090, study PRJDB2971) | groundwater metagenome | isolation source: The Cedars highly-alkaline
CGTAGCGCTTTGGCTACGCTTCACTCTTCGTTCCTTGTCTCGCTCCAAAATCACCTCTGGCAAATAGTTAATGTTATTTTGATACGACCCCTTACTCTGTGCTTGTATAATTGCATTTTTCATTGATGCACTGGAGGTAACCTCCTCTCCTCTTTTTTACCACAAGAAACCTGGCTCCGCAGGAAGGGCATTCTTTTGCAATCGGTTTATCCCAGGTGGAAAAATTACACTCTGGGTAACGATTGCAGCCAAAGAAGATTTTCTTTTTTCGTGTCCTTTTTTCCACAATTTCGCCATCACACTTATCTTCGGGACACTTTATACCAAGACCAATCGGTGCAGTATATTTGCACTGTGGATAGTTTTTACAAGCGAAAAATTTTCCGTACTTTCCAATTTTTATCGTAAGATTACCGTCACATTCAGGGCAGGTTCTGTCAGTGGCAATCTCCATTTTTTTTACTTTATCATTTGCCTTATCCAGCATAGCAATAAATGGATGGTAAAAGTCACTCAACAATTTCATCCAGTCAGATTTTCCGTCTTCAATCCTATCCAGCTCATTTTCTATGTGAGAGGTAAACTTTAAATCCATTATCTTCGGAAAACGTGCAACAAGCAGATTAATCACCATTACTCCAAGTTCGGTTGGGTAAAATTTACCATCAACCTTTTCTACGTATTCCCGCTGCTCAATCGTTTGAATTATCGGAGCATATGTACTTGGTCTGCCAATTCCTTCTTCTTCAAGCACTTTTACCAGCGTAGCATCAGAGAATCTGGGCAAAGGCTTAGTAAAGTGCTGCTTTTCCTGAAGAGCAATAACATCCAACTTTTCACTCATTTGAAGATCGGGAATATTACTTTCTTCTTCCTTATCACCATAGATAATTGTGAAGCCGAGAAACTTAATGTTCACTCCCTTTGCCTGCAAATTAAATTTGCCTGCCTTTATCTTAATTGTTGTCAGTTTAAACAAGGCTGGCTTCATCTGGCTGGCAAGGAAGCGGAGCCAGATCATGTGATAGAGCCTGTACTGTTCAGGCGAAAGAAATTCTTTCATTTTCTCTGGCTCTCGTCGGATGCTCGTTGGCCTTATTGCCTCATGAGCTTCCTGCGCTCCTTTCCTTGAGCGGTAGACGGGAGATTTAGAAGGAGCAAAATCCCTTCCAAATTTCTCTTTGATATAAGTAGATGCTTCTTTCTGGGATTGCGAGGAAAGACGCACCGAATCAGTTCTCATATAAGTAATCAACCCTACTCTTTCCTTCCCGATTTCAATCCCCTCATAGAGCTCCTGAGCAATGCGCATCGCCTTAGTTGGTGTAAATCTAAGTTTTCTTGCTGCCTCCTGCTGAAACTGACTTGTAGTAAATGGCGGCGGAGGATTTTTCTTTTGCTCCTTTTTCTCTATGCTTTCAACAAAAAACTCTTCTTTTCTTAACTCATAGATTACTCTCTTTGCCTCTGATTCATTATCAATCTCTGCTTTTTTGCCACTGATTTTTTCCAATTTTGCTTCAAAATCCCCTTCTTCCCCCACCTTCTTCTTTAGCTTCGCAGCAATTGTCCAGTATTCCCTGGAAACAAAATCGGCAATTTCTTTCTCGCGGTCGCATACTATCCGCAGCGTTACTGACTGCACTCTCCCGGCACTTAAGCCCTTGCCAATCTTTTTCCAGAGAAAAGGACTAAGCTTATAGCCGACAATACGATCAAGAATGCGGCGCGCCTGCTGAGCTTTCACTTTGTTTAAATCTATTTCCCTGGGGTTTTTAATTGCTTTTTCAACCTCTTCTTTGGTAATTTCATTAAAAGTAACCCGATAGAGGTTATCTCCACCAAGCACTTCTGATAAGTGCCAGGAAATCGCCTCTCCTTCCCGATCAGGGTCTGAAGCAAGAAACACTTTCTCAGCACTCTGGGAGTTCTTTTTTATCTCTTTAATCACCTCTTTTCTTTGAGGAATAATAATGTAATGAGGACGGAAGCCATCTTCCGGGTCAATGCCAAATCTATCCCTGGGAAGGTCGCGGATATGCCCCAGACAGGACTTGACACTATAACTGCTTCCCAGAAACTTATCTATCGTTCTCGCTTTTGCTGAAGATTCCACAATTACCAATAACTTTGGCATAGAAATCCTTTTGATTATTATCTGTGCTCAGGGTCTTTAGATTGTTACTTACCTTATGCGAACCTCTGGCCAAGCGTGGCCAAGAAACCACCCGGAAATTGGTTCTATTAACCAGAGAACGCCAATAGCTAACATTATTATTCCTGTTATAAAAGCCAACATTTATCTCACCTCCTCTTATCTTTTGCTTTTTTATTACCTCTGTGTTGAATTTTACTGTGATTTCAGCTTCTGTCAAATAAAATTTATGGGATATTTTACTCCAGAGTCACTTTTTCATTCACATTGGTTGATATTGTTATCTGGCGATTACCATCTTCGTCTTCGCTTACGATGATTACTCCTATTTCTTCTATTGCCTCTGTTAGCTTTATGCCTTTCTCGCGTCCAAGGACAAAAATTGCAGTAGAAAGACCATCAGCAAATGTCGCATTAGGGGCAATAACAGTAACACTCTGCATTCTTTCTACTGGAAGACCGGAACGTGGATCAATAATATGATGGAATCGCCGGCCGCCGATTATAAAGTACCAGCGATAATCACCGGATGTTACTACTGCCTCATCGCGCAAATCAAGGGAAGCAAAAATTTCACCTTTTTCTCGCGGGTCTTCTATTCCAATGCGCCACCATTCTCGCTCATGTGGCTTTCCAAGAAGATAGAGGTCTCCTCCAGCATTAACCATCGCATTCTTTATTCCATGTTTTTCCAATGCCATAATAGCCATGCTGACAGCATGCCCCTTAGCTATCCCGCCCAGGTCAATCCCCATACCTGCTTTCTCTAAGCCAACTGCGAGATTGGCGGTATCAAGTATAATGTATCGCCAATTAACGAGGACACGCGCTGCTGCTATTTCAACATCGGTGGGAAGAGCGTTTTGCTCACGAGCAGCGCGCCACAAAGTCATCAGTGGAAGAATCGTAATGTCAAAGGCGCCATCAGTCATTTCAGAGATACGAATAGACTCTTCAATAAGGCGAAAAGTACACTCACTTACCACAACCATCTGCCCTGCCTCGCTGGTATTTATGTTCCATACATCACTTCCTTTCCTAAACCTGCTCATCGTATTATGAACTCTTTCCACCTCAGCAAAGGCAGCGGCAACAGCAACAGCAGCATCCTTTCCCCACGCAGAGATTTCAACTTCAGTTCCCAACAGAAACCTCACTTCCCTGACAAAGGGGAGTTGCTGGAATTGCTCATCTTCTGCAGGAATCCTCGTAAGAATTAGAAGTCCCACCAAAAGAACAAAGAGAAAAACAAATCCAAAAGATTGTTTTGACATTTTCATCCTCATTCAGATTCTATACCAAAAAACTGCACAAAATGCAATGCCTTTACTCATACTGTAGGCTGAAAGCTGATAGCTGATAGCTATTTTTTCTTGACGGGATTTTGGGGGGTGTAGTAGGCTTTATATCAGGTAGATAGACTGATAGCTAAACCCTGAACCCTTTCCCGAACGGAGCGAGAGTAAGCTTGTTATGGCAATGACGATAACTGAAAAGATATTAGCTGCTCATTCAGGAAAAAAAAGCGTCTTTCCTGGCAAACTCATTGAAGCAGACGTTAGTCTCATCCTTGCCAATGACATCACCGCTCCCATGGCGATTGACGAATTTGAAAAAGTTGGCGGCAAATTATTTAATCCGGAAAAGATTGTCCTTGTTCCAGACCACTTTACCCCGAATAAAGACTTAAAATCTGCCGCTCAGTGTTTAAAGCTGAGAGATTTTGTAAAGAAAAACAAGGTAAAGCATTATTTTGAGGTTGGGAGAGGCGGAATTGAGCATGTGCTCCTTCCCGACGAGGGACTTGTTTTGCCCGGGGACCTTATCATCGGCGCTGATTCCCACACCTGCACCTATGGGGCAGTGGGGGCATTTGCTACCGGGGTAGGAAGCACTGACATTGCTGCTGCAATGATTACCGGCAAAGTGTGGCTAAAAGTTCCTGAGACGATAAAACTTATCTACCATGGGAAAAAACTAAAGAAATGGGTAACCGGCAAGGACCTCATCCTGCATACAATCAGGGACATAGGTGTTGAAGGAGCAAACTATCAGGCAATGGAATTCTGCGGGGAGATGGTTTCCAGGCTTGATATGGCGGCAAGATTTACAATGGCAAATATGGCGATTGAGGCAGGTGCGGAAAATGGAATTTTTGAGGTAGACAAAAAGACTACTTCCTACCTTAATTCTACACCGGCGCACTACAGACAGGAAATCGCCGCCGCAAGCGACCCGGACGCTTCTTATTGTAGAAGGAGAGAATATGATTGCGAAGCGCTTGAACCTCAGGTAGCCGCTCCTCCGCTCCCTTCCAATGCCCGCCCTGTTTTAGAATTCACCGATGTCCGCATTGACCAGGCATTAATTGGCTCCTGCACAAACGGACGAATTGAGGATTTGAGATTGGCAGCAGAGGTTCTCAGCGGCAGGAAAACTCATCCTGATGTCCGGCTGATTATAATTCCGGCAACACAGAAAGTCTATCTTCAGGCGCTCAAGGAGGGATTAATTGAAATATTCATCTCCTCCAATGGCGTCGTTTCCACTCCAACCTGCGGACCCTGTCTTGGCGGACACATGGGAATACTTGCTCGTGGAGAGGTAGCAATAGCAACTACAAATAGAAATTTTATTGGAAGGATGGGACACCTTGAAAGTAAGGTTTACCTGGCAAATCCAGCCATTACTGCCGCCTCTGCCATCAAGGGAAGAATTGCCCATCCCGACGAGGTATAAATAAGAGAGGCACAAAGGCACAGAGGCATAGAGTATGACAGGGGTGAAAAAAAATACTGTTTTACTTACTTTGAGGTTGCCTGACATTAAGATGCTTAAACAGGGGAAAGTGCGGGATATTTATGACCTTGGCAATAAGCTTCTGATTGTGGCAACAGACCGCATCTCAGCATTTGATGTCGTCTTACCCGATGGCATTCCTGACAAAGGAAAGGTGCTGACCGGATTGTCGGTATTCTGGTTTGGGCTCACCAAAGAGATTATCAGTAATCATCTTATTACTGCCGAGAGTGCTCTTTTTCCGGAGAGATTGCAAGAGCACGCTGAAGTTCTTAATGGTCGTGTGATGCTGGTGCAAAAGGCAGATGTAATTCCGATTGAATGCGTCGTTCGCGGCTACTTAGCAGGCTCAGCATGGAAGGAATACCAGGAAACAGGTTCAGTCTGTGGAGTTAAGCTTCCATACGGTCTCTTGAGGGGAGCGCCTATTCCTGAGCCTATCTTCACCCCTGCTACTAAAGCTACTTGGGGGCATGACATTAACATCAGTGAAAAGGAGGCGGGAGAACTGGTGGGACATAAACTGATTCAGGAGCTGAAAGCAAAAAGTCTGAAAATTTACTCTATGGCAAGCCGTTATGCTGAGCATAGGGGAATAATTATCGCTGATACGAAACTTGAGTTCGGTAGAATAGATAATAAAACCATTTTAATAGATGAACTGTTAACCCCGGATTCATCACGATTCTGGCCATATGAAGACCTTTTCCCAAAATTACCTGATGAGGCTCTACCACAGGCAGATAGAACACAAAGGAGCTTTGACAAGCAGTTTGTTCGGGATTATCTGGAAATGGTGAACTGGGATAAAGCCCCGCCTCCGCCACACCTACCCCCCGAGATTATTGCAAAGACAAGCGAAAAATATCATGAAGCATACCTTAGACTCACTGGAAGGAGATGTAATTGAAAAAAATTAAATATATTGATGACCTGGCAAAGCTTGACCTCTGCCGCGGTGAGCGGACAGGTATTCCTGAGGCGGTCTTTGCTGAAGCAAAGCAACCTGCCGATGTGGTCAGCATTCTTAAAGCGCTGGTGGAAGAGAAAGGGTATGCAATGGCAACCAGGGTTACCTCAGCATGCCTTGAAGCAATTAAAGAATCTGATTTTAGCCCATATAAAGTGCAGATGTATCCCAGGGCACGCATCGTTGTTATGTCTAAAAAGAATAGAAAGCAAAAGCAGGACACAGGTGCCGCCGTCGGGTTGATAGCAGCAGGAACAGCTGATATCTCCATTGCTGAAGAGGTAAAAGTTACGGCTACTGAGATGGGCTGCGAGGTAATTTATGCCTATGATGTGGGAGTGGCTGGTATTCATCGGCTTATTGCTCCTCTGAAGGAGATGAGAAAGAAAAGAGTCTCGGTAATTGTCGTTGTGGCAGGAATGGATGCCGTGCTTCCAATTGTCGTTAAGGGGATGGTAGCTACCCCTGTCATCGGTGTTCCTACCTCTATTGGCTATGGCTATGGCGGTGGTGGAGAGGCGGCACTGATGACCATGCTTCAGTCCTGTTCTCCCGGTCTTGTGGTAGTTAACATAGATAATGGCTTTGGTGCCGGAGCGACAGCTGCTCTTATTGCTAAAGGTGCGGCAAAAGGATTATAACAATTAACGAAAAACAAAAAATCAGGAAAAAATTTCTTGAAGAAAGAGGACATCTATCAGAAGTTTTTGTTACTGAAAACAGTGCAAAGATATGGGAGAGACTCTCATCGCTAAGAGAATTCCGGGAAGCAAAAACCATTATGTTCTATGCAGCAAAAGAAAATGAGGTAAGAACCGAGAATATGATTAAGGAATCCATCCGTATGGGGAAAAGGGTGACGGTCCCCGTGATGATGAAAGAAAGGACACTGTCTCCATCTCTTCTGACCGATTATGATGCAGAACTAACTGCCAAACGTTTTAAAATATTGGAGCCGAAGGAAGAGTGTCTTCATTTTTTGCCGATTGAGGAGATTGAAGTAATTATTGTTCCCGGCGTCGTTTTTGACAGGAATAGAAGTAGAATTGGATTCGGAAAAGGATTTTATGATAACTTTTTAAAGGAAATCAGTAGCAAAACATGCGCAATCGGAATCGCTTATCAATTTCAGATAGTTGATAAGCTACCGGTTGAGGAAACAGATATCTCAATAGATATTATTGTAAGCGAAAATGAAGTTATTATTAGCCCCACGGGGATTTGAACCCCGGTCTCCAGACTGAGAATCTGGCATCCTGGGCCTCTAGACGATGGGGCCAGAGGAATAATAAATTGGCACTTATTGATGCGACACTACCAGAACACAGAGATTAAGGCAAAGAAAAATGGTCATATCCTGCTGGAAAGAGCCGGTGGGAGTTGCCTTTTTTGTCAATTAGTAACAACTCTTTTTTCTTGCTAATCTCACCTATTTTGCTTATGGAGACCCCGAGCACATTGGTGATTGGTGATTGGTGATTGGTGATTGGTGCTCTTGTGCTCTTGTGCTCTTCTTTGTGCCTTTGTGCCTTTGTGCCTTTGTGCCTTTCTTTTATGGCTGCAGCAGTGAAGAGAAGCTGATAATCCTCTCCTCCTTCAAGAGCCAATTTTAACGGAGCTTTTCCGATTTTCTTTGCCGTTATTCTGGTCTCATCAGAGATTGGGATTGCTTCCTCATAAATTTTTGCTCCTACCCTGCTTGCTTCGCAGATATGCATAATGTCGCTGGAAAGCCCATCACTTATGTCAATCATTGAAGTTGGCTTAAATTTCTTAATAATTTCTCTCCCTTCATTAATAAGAGGCAAAGTGGGAATGTGTTTGCCCGCTAACCTTGCCGCAGCAGTTGCTCCAAGGTGCCCTGTAACAAATATTTTATCTCCTGATTTTGCCCCGCTCCGATGCACGAGAAACTTCTCGGTCACCTCACCCAGAAGAGAGATATTTATCATCATACCTTCAGGGGACCTTGCAGTGTCACCTCCAACGATGGCAACTGCAAATCTTGCTGCTACTTTTTTTATTCCACGATAGACTTCATTGACGAATGTTACCGATGTTTCCGGGGTGAGAGCAACAGAAACAACGGCATATTTAGGAATGCCTCCCATTGCAGCAATATCACTTAAATTCACCGCCATTGCCTTCTCTCCCACCTGATATGGAGTAAGCAAGTCTGATGAAAAGTGAATATTTTCAATCAGGCTGTCCGTAGTAAATAAAATAAACTTTTTGGCGCCGCATCTGATGACCGCAGCATCATCCCCAATTCCAGTAACTACGGCAGAGTTCACAATAGGAATCCCCTGTGTAAAGTGCTTGATTAGATTAAACTCTCCCAACTCCTTCAGATTCATCGAAAAATTCTCCTTGCTAAAAGACTTTTTCTAATGCTGATTGCGTCCTCAGGGCACAACTCGCGACAGCAAAGGCAGAGGATGCATTTGTGATAATTAATTCTTGGGTAGCCGTCGGTAAGAGAGATGGCATCAACAGGGCAGTTTTCTCTACAAATCAGACATCTCGTGCACTTTTTGCGGAGAGGAACAGGCTTAACCATTACCTGTCGCGCAATAAGACTCAAAATTGGGCCAGGAATTCTTCTTGTCAGGCGGGCACTCAAAGGGAGAATGAAATCATCAATGCTCACCTCCTCCAGAGACTCTCCTAAAACCTCTATCTCCTTCAAACCAGATACTCCAAGACTTCTTTTTGTCGCTGCCTTTGTTGTGGGGACATCAAAAGGTGCCAACCCTATCATTGCCTGAGCAATGGTATCAAGAGCAACTGAGTCTTTACTTGCCAGAATTACTCCGATGTCTCTCAGCTTACCATGAACAGGTCCGTTTCCTTCCATTCCAACAACGGCATCAAGAATTGCCATCACTGGCTTCATTACTGAGAAAATGTCGGCCAGCGCTTCACCAAAGTCATCCGGCTTTGGGCACCGTTTATGAATCTCAGCCTTACCGAGACCGGGAATAAGCCCCATAAGGTTTTTAACTGCTCCTGTGTATAATGTAAGGTCGTGTGTCTTGAGTTTGGGAAGGGTTATAATGGCATCTACCTCAAGTGCGACAGCAGGAATATAAAGCTTCTGATAAATTACGCCATGAGGGACACTTATCTCCCTACTATTCTCCTCCAGGCTTACAAGTTTTGCGCCAGTCATTTCGGAAATCTTCTTATATCCAGAAATTTCCCAATAATAACTCAGCCCATTTTTTATTATACCTCCAGGACTGTCGCCAATAAGAACCTCTGCACCCTCTTCTTTCAATAACTCAACGACTGCCTGGACTACAGCAGGATGAGTATCTACTCCACTCTCTGGTGGTTTTGCGGAAAGCATATTCGGCTTGACCAGAATACGACTACCTTTCTTTACAATCTCACCCAGACCACCAATCAGGGTCAGTGCTTGTCTGACCGCACCCCGGACGTCTTTTTCATTATAATCCCTGCATCGGACAATGGAAACCTTTGCTTTCAAAGAGAACCTCCAGTAAAGCGCTACATCTGTAGGCGGTTTTTCTGAAGATAATTTAAATCAAACTTCGCCCATATAGTCAAGAAAAACAACTACAAATCCCAAATAAGAAGACCACCAGAGCACCAGTCACCCACAGGGGTCAGGGATCAGGGGTCAGAATCCAGAATTTAGGTTTTAGCCCTGAATCAAGTTCAGGGTAGGTTTTAGGTGTCAGGTTTTAGAGTTTAGAGTTTTGAGTTTTGAGTTTGTTTAGAGTTTAGAGTTTCGTATTTAGAGTTTAGGCTTCTTTGTGCCTCTGTGCCTCTCTAATAGCTTTCAGCCTACAGCCTGAGCGGTTTGACTGGGGGGTATTTTTTTGATAGTGTTATCACTATGATACAAAGACCAAAAAACCTGCCCGAGCAACCAGGCATCTATCTAATGAAAAACAGTAAGGGGGAGATTGTCTATATTGGGAAGGCGGCATCTCTTCGTGAAAGAGTTGGGTCTTATTTTCGCTCCCCCGGCACGCATGGGGCGAGAATAGAAAAACTGCTCTCTGACGCCACTGAACTTGAATACCAAACGACTGATTCTGAGATTGCTGCCATCAATCTTGAATGCGAGTTAATTAAAAAATACCATCCTAAATATAATGTTCAGCTTCGCGATGATAAGAAATATCCTTTTGTTAAAGTAACCGTTCAGGAAGAATATCCCGCCATTTCTGTTACCAGAAAACTAAAGTCCAATGGCTCTAAATACTATGGTCCTTATACCAGCTCTAAAAAATTGAGAGAAACCTTAAAGATAATGCGGATTTTTTTTCCGCTGCGGAGCTGCCGTTGCATTCGCAAGAGAGCCTCACACAGGCCATGTCTGAACTATGATTTGAAGCAGTGTCTGGGTCCCTGCACCGGTCAAGTTAAAAAAAGAAAATATCAAAACCTGGTCAATGAAACTTGTCTGTTCTTAGAAGGAGCCGGCGAAAAACTTATCAGGCAACTTGAGAAAAAAATGGAGAAAGCAAGTCTCTCTCTAAAATTTGAAGAGGCTATGAAGCTGCGTGATAAAATTAAATCCCTGAATAGAATAATAGAGAAGGAAAAAAGCACGCCAATATCAGAGATAATGAAAGTTGCTCACTCCTTGCGCGGGAAAAGAGGAGTTAAGGAGAGTTTGGTTCTTTTAGGAAATGCTCTCGGCTTATCATCTCCTCCACGGCGAATTGAGGCATTTGACATCTCTAACATTATGGGCAAAGAGGCGGTGGGGGCAATGGTAGTCTTTGAGCAAGGCGAACCAATAAAAAAAGACTACAGACGCTTCAAGATAAAATTAAGCTCAAAAATAGATGACTACGGAATGATGAGAGAAATTATAAGGCGGCACTATGGGCGGGTAAAGCAGGAAGGAAGGAGGCATCCGGAACTTATTTTGATTGATGGTGGTGAGCAGCATCTCAACCTGGCAACGGGAGTCCTGAAAGAGTTAGGGTTAGAAAAAATACCTGTCATTGCCATTGCCAAGCGACTTGAAGAGGTCTTCATTCCCAACAAACGGGAACCGCTCATTATCCCGGACAGCGCTCTTTACTTAATTAAAAGGATAAGAGATGAAGCGCATCGTTTTGCATTGGCGTTTCATCGCCAACTGCGAACAAAAAAAATGCTATCATAACATAAGGGTGTCAGGTCTTGCGATGTGACTTCCGAGAGTAGACCTTCCCTGTAGAGCAAAAATCCTTTGCTAAATAAGCAAATTTGTCTTATTATGCTCCTACCTAAACAACAAGTAATCAGGCTGAAGGCTGTTAGATAGAGGGAAAGTTTTAAAAAATGGCACTGATTGTTCAGAAATATGGCGGAAGCTCACTCACCGATGTAGAAAAGATTAAGAAGATTGCCGCCCGGGTCATTGCTGCTAAAGACAGCGGTGATGAAATAGTCGTGGTTGTCTCCGCTCGAGGGGACACAACTGATAAACTTATTAAGCTTGCCCATCAAATTAACGAACAACCTGCAGAAAGGGAGATGGATATGCTGCTTTCTACCGGAGAACAAGTCTCCGCTGCTCTCCTGACAATGGCAATACATGCTCAGGGCAAGGATGCTACATCCTTTACAGGAACACAGGTGGGAATTGCTACTGACAGCTCTCACACCAGGGCAAAAATCCTGAAAATTGATGCAAAAAGAGTAAAAAATAAGCTGGAGAAAGGACATATTGTTATTGTTGCAGGATTTCAGGGCATTGACTATGAGGGAAATATTACCACCCTGGGACGAGGCGGTTCTGATCTGACTGCTGTTTCTCTGGCGGCGGTGCTTAATGCGCAGCGCTGTGAGATTTGCACCGATGTTGAAGGAGTTTATACTGCCGACCCTCGCATTGTCCCTGAAGCTCGCAAATTAAATGTTGTTTCCTACGACGAGATGCTGGAGATGGCATCTCTCGGCGCATATGTTCTCTACGATCGATCGGTGGAAATGGCAAAAAGATTTTCCGTTCCACTTCATATTCGCCATAGTTTTTCTCGAAATCCCGGAACATTAATTATCAAGGAGGATAAATCAATGGAAGATATCCTGGTGAGGGGAATTACCTTAAGCAAGGAGGAGGCAAAGGTTTCCTTCCATGGAGTTTCTGATAAGCCGGGAGTGGCAGCAAAACTTTTTCAAGCCATTGCCAGCGCTAATATCAGCGTTAATATGATTATTCAAAATGTGAGCAAAGAAGGACTATCCGACATATCATTTACAGTGGCAAAAGGAGATCTAAAAAAAGCTATTGCCATGGCCAGGAAAGTCTCCAGACAGATTGGCGGTTGCAAAGTGAGTGCTGATGATGGCATTGCAAATGTATCAATAGTCGGGATAGGAATGGGCAGACATTCAGGGGTTGCCGCCGAGATGTTCACTGCCCTTGCCGAAGAAGGAGTAAATATTCAGATGATTAGCACTTCAGAAATTAAGATTTCCTGTATTGTCTCTGAGAAAGATGGAAAGAAAGCAGCGCGAGCAATACATACAAAATTTAAATTAGGGAAGAGGAATTGAATTATGCAAAATATTTTTCTCTATGACACAACCCTGCGGGATGGAGCACAGCAAGACAGAATATCCTTTTCACTTAACGATAAAATTGCAATCGCCAGAAGATTGGACAAATTGGGAATTCACTATATTGAAGGAGGATGGCCTGGCTCAAACCCCAAAGACAGCGATTTTTTTCGTGAGGTTGCCAAAATCAGGTTAAGAAAAGCGCGTATTTCAGCATTTGGTTCCACCCGCCGCGCCGATAAGAAAGCTAACAGGGATGCTAACTTCAAGGCAATGCTCAAGGCAGAAACTCCGGTCGTTACTATTTTCGGCAAAAGCTGGATTCTGCATGTGGAAGACGTCCTTCGCACAACTGCCGCCGAAAATCTGAGGATGATTGAGGACTCTATTTTCTATCTCAAATCGCGGGGGAGAGAAGTGATTTACGATGCCGAGCACTTCTTTGACGGGTATGAAGACAACAAAGAGTACGCCATTCAGACTATTCTTGTTGCAGCGGAGGCGGGAGCAGACTGGATTGTGCTCTGTGATACCAATGGAGGAATACTGCCAGGGGCTATTTTGAATGCCGTTACTACAGTGAGAAAAAAAATCGGGGTTCCTCTTGGAATACATACTCATAATGATATTGGAATGGCAATAGCAAATTCCGTTGTTGCCGTAGAAGCCGGCTGCACTCAGGTTCAGGGGACAATCAATGGTTACGGAGAAAGGTGTGGCAATGCTGACCTCACAGCAGTAATTCCAAACATAATCTTGAAGTTAGGATTCAGGTGCATTCCCAAGGAAAAATTAAAACACCTTTCAGAGGTTTCTCGATATATTGGTGAAATAGCAAATGTCATTCCCGATGACTATCAGCCATTTGTGGGAAACAGCGCCTTTGCTCACAAGGGAGGCATGCACGTAGACGCAGTGAGGAAAAACCCGCGCAGCTTTGAGCACATAAACCCGGAATTGGTTGGCAACCGCCGCCGCGTGTTAGTATCGGAGCTTTCAGGGAAAGGAAGTGTTCTTCATCGGGCAGAAGAGCTTGGTCTTGACCCCGACAAGCGTGAGACTCACCGCATCTTGAAAATGCTCAAGAAGCTTGAAGGACAAGGTTACTTATTTGAGGCTGCTGATGCCTCCTTTGAACTGTTAATGAAGAAGGCAACAGGAAAATATAAACGATTGTTCAATCTGGAATCTTTTCGCGTCATCATTGAAAAAAGAGAAGGCGATGGGCTGGTCTCGGAGGCAACGATTAAATTGCGAATCAGAGGGCGGCAGGAGCATACTACTGCCGAGGGCTCCGGACCTGTAAATGCTCTTGACAATGCTTTGCGTAAGGCATTGGAGAAGTTTTATCCCGGACTTTCGGAGATGCATCTTTCAGATTTTAAGGTGCGTATTCTTGATCCTGAGGAAGGCACAAAAGCAAAGACCAGGGTTTTCATTGAATCCCGCGATCGCACCCATACCTGGGGAACGGTCGGAGTATCTGAAAACATCATTGAGGCATCCTGGCAGGCACTTGTAGAGAGCATTGAATACAAGTTACTGAAGGATAGTAAGTAGTGGATAGCAGATATGACCCCAGGTCGTTAGAGGATAAATGGTACCGATTATGGGAAGAAAAGGAGCTTTTCCAGCCGCGTTCCCCTTCTCGCAAGAGCTACTCCATTGTCATTCCGCCTCCCAATATAACCGGCTCACTTCACTGGGGACACGCTCTCAATAATACTCTTCAGGACATTCTCATCAGATGGCGACGAATGCAGGGTTATAATACACTCTGGATTCCGGGGGTTGACCATGCTGGAATTGCCACACAGAATGTCCTTGAAAAAGAGCTCCTAACGCAGGGGATTGACCGTCATAAGTTAGGTAGGGAAAAATTCATCAAAAAAGTGTGGGAGTGGAAAGAGCACTATGGCGGGACAATTATCCATCAATTGAAAAAGTTAGGCTCCTCCTGCGATTGGTCACGAACAAGATTCACTATGGATGAGAAATGTTCAAAAGCAGTGATGGAAATATTTGCCCGACTTTACAATGAGGGATTGATTTACCAGGCTGATTATATTGTTAATTGGTGTCCTCGCTGTCATACCGCCATTTCTGACATTGAGGTAGAACACAAGGAAAAGCAAGGGAAACTTTATTATATCAACTATCCGCTGGAGGGAGAAAAAAGAAAGCTCACAGTAGCAACGACGCGTCCGGAGACCATGTTGGGAGATACAGCAGTTGCCGTTCATCCAGACGACAGGAGATACCAGCATTTTATTGGCAAGACCATTATCCTCCCATTGGTTGAGAGGAAAATACCTGTTATTGCCGATGCGATTGTTAACCCGTCCTTTGGCACCGGGGCGGTGAAAATTACTCCTGCCCATGACCCAAATGATTTTGAGATTAGCTTGCGGCGAGGCCTCCCACGGATAGTAGTTATTGATGGAGAAGGGAAAATGACCCCGGCTGCCGGGCGTTACCAGGGTATGAAGCGTGATGAGTGCCGGGAAAAGGTCATCACTGATCTTGAGGAAAAAGGGTACCTCCTCAAGACCAAAGCCCATCTCCACTCTGTTGGGCATTGCTACCGCTGCAATACCACAATTGAGCCTCTAATATCAAAGCAATGGTTTCTTAGTATGAAGGAACTTGCCAGGCCGGCAATAAGGGCAGTCAAATCCGGCAAAGTCAGATTTGTGCCCAGCCGTTGGGGAGATGTATATTTAGAGTGGATGGAAAATATCAGAGACTGGTGCATCTCGCGGCAGATTTGGTGGGGGCATCGGATTCCCATCTGGCACTGTCCGGCTTGTAAAAAATCAGATGTATATCTGCCTGTGCCGAGTTCGACACGGCAGATAGGTCAAAATTCTGCGACCAAATGTAGGAGTTGCGCCTCCACAAAATTAAAGCAGGATGAGAGTGTCCTTGACACATGGTTCAGTTCCGCTCTCTGGCCCCTGTCCACACTTGGCTGGCCTGAGAAAACAGACGACATAAATCGCTTTTATCCAACAGCAACTCTTGTTACCGGACATGAGATAATACACTTCTGGGTAGCGCGAATGATAATGATGGGAATGAAAATAGTCAAAAAACCACCATTCAGGGAAGTTCTTATTCATGGGATTGTGCGTGATGCCGAAGGAAAAAAGATGAGTAAATCTCTTGGGAATGCAATTGACCCGCTAAAAACAATTGAAACATATGGCACTGATGCCCTGCGCTTTGCTCTAATAGGAGCCACTTCACTTGGTGGTCAGGACATCTTTCTTGGTATTGAAAGTATAGAAGGGGGAAGAAACTTTGCCAATAAAATCTGGAATTTATCTCGCTTCATTCTTCTTAATTCTCAAGACTTTCAGTTTGATAAGGTAAAGCGGAGAGAGTTAATCCTTGATGAAGATGACACCTATATCATCAGCCGTATTAATCAGGTCACGAAAACAACGAATGAATTTCTTTCTAACTACCGCTTTAACGAGATGGCAAAGACGCTTTATGAGTTTCTCTGGCACGAATTCTGCGATTGGTATATTGAACTCTCAAAGCTTCGGCTAAAGCCCTCCATTCCTGCTGAAAGAAAAACGACGCAGTGGGTCTTGCATTATGTTCTGCGTGACAGCATGAAGCTTCTTCACCCGATAATGCCATTTATTACAGAAGAGATTTATCAGCGCCTCATCCCTGGAGAGGAAAGTATTATGATTGCACCCTGGCCGGTCTCAATGAAGAGCCGCATAAATGAGGGTGTGATTGCGCGAACAAAAAAGAAGTATGAAGTAATCACTGCTGAGAGAAAAATTAGAAGTTTTTGGAACATCCCCGCCGGGAAAAAACTAAGACATCACATAAAGCCAATTGATGCTGATGAAAGAAAAACACTGGAGAAAAACAAGGAAAAATTAATTGGTATCCTGCCTTCCGCGCACCTTATAATTGAGGAAAAACAACCACTTTCCCAGTATCCGATTTCTGCGGTTACTCCCTCAGGCACCACCATTTCTATTGACCCGGGAGAAGACATTGACCTTCAGAAAGAAAAGGAAAAAAAAAGGAAAGAAATTTCTCTCCTTGATAAAAAGATAGAGACATCATCAAATAAGCTAAAAAACACTAATTTTCTGACAAAGGCAGCGCCAGAGGCTATTGCCCGCGAGAGAGAGAAAAAGCAGGAGCTTGAGGGACGGCGGGCAGAACTGGCAAAAATAAATCAGTTAATAATTGAATAACAGTAACTGTTTACGGGGTCAGGGGTCGGGGACTTGACCACTTGACCCCTTGAATCCTTAAGACTGACGGCTGAATGCTGAGAGCTGATAGCTATTTTTTCTTGACGGGATTTTGGGTTTTGGAATTTACCTACCCCTAACGGGGTAAACGAAGTAGCTCGGTTATTTTAAGTTATCTGAAATTAGAAACCCTTGTGATGAAAGAAAAAGGGAAAGAGAAACGAGTAAAGATACGAACAGAATAACCAGAAGTTTGGTGAGGGAGAGATAAAACATGCGAAAATTAAAATTATATCTGGATGCTTCCGTTTGGAATTTCTTTTTTGCAGATGATGCCCCTGAAAAAAGGGATGTAACCAGGGGATTTTTTAATTCTATCGAAGAAGACGCCTATGAAATCTATATTTCTGAGGTGGTAATTAGAGAGATAAATGATGCACCTGACCCCAAAAGGAAAACGTTGCTTGATTTAATTAATAAATACACCCCTGTGGAATTAGAGATTACAGAAGAAGCAAATGAATTAACCGAAGTTTACATAAACAACGGTATTGTTCCTAAGGCCAAAAGAAATGATGCGTTTCACGTTGCTATTGCTACAGCTTTCGAAATGGATGCGGTTATCACCTGGAATTATCAACATCTGGCTAATCTACGAAAGGCTGAGTTGTTTAATGGTGTTAATTTAGGAAGAGGATATACCAAACGATTAGAAATGGTTACGCCCATGGAGGTGAGTAGATATGAAGGTTGATAAATCACTCCAGGAAGTATGGGACTGGAAAGATAAGGTCTACCGGGAGACAAAGCATCTTTCAGTAAGAGAAACAGCCAAGAAGATCCATGAGGATGTCCAGCAGATTAAGAAAAAATACGGGTTGAAACTCAAAACGCTTCATCCGTTACAGAAATAAGCTGCAAAAATAAACTTATTCAACGATATTTAAGGCATTCAGATGTAACAACGACGTTGAGGTATTATATGGATGTGTTTCCGGAGGACCTGGAAGAGGCGGCAGAGGTGTGAGCAGAGAGGTAATCAAAACTTACAGATATAGTTAGAAATAGACGAAGTACTTCGTCGGGCACACAAGTCCTAAAGACTTGGGTCGTGCCAATTTGGGAGTATAAATCCCATTAGAAGTATCAATTTTGCTACCCACTAAGAAGACATAATTTCTAACGGGGTAAACAAACTCAAATTTCAAAACTCAAAACTCAAAAGAAAGAGGAGAAAAGGACGGTTCACTTAATTGCATCAAAAAGGAAGGAAGAGAAGGGATGGAAATTCTATTTTTATTTCCACTTAAAGGCAGAGAAAAGAAAAGGAGAGTGATATGGCAAGAAGAAAGACTGATGGCAAGATGATATCATGTAAGAAATGCGGAAAACCTTTAAGGTCTTTCATTTTTAAGTCATCGACATGGAAACATGAATGCGATGAATGCGACGACGGATACTATTGCGGAGCCTGTATTAAGAAGTGGGAAAGGACACTTGTATGCGATAAATGTTATAAAGCGCTTACGATGTTTAAGATTACAAGTGAGAGCAAATTTGTAGGATACAAAGTAGTGAGTGAGTTTAATTTAATCATAATTGAAGCGATATTCACATCCATGTCAGAGGTGAAAGAAGAAATGACGAGGCAGGCCTTTAGGATAAAGGCAAATGCGGTAACAAATTTCAAAATCGTGGAACAAAAAGAAACAACTGAGGACGAGACCTATGTTCCAAAGTATAAGTATACAAAAGAAACATCTCCTATTAGATTCGAATTCGAAAAAGAACGAAGCCGAAGAACTTACACACGCTATGGAGCCCAGGGTATGCCTGTCATATTACAGAAGTGTTCGAGGTCAGCAAATGGATAAGCAATATTATAAGGTAGTTATTACCAAAATCGGAGGGGGAGTCGCAAGATTAACAGCTGCCAGGGCATTAAGAGCTCTTAAGTCTATCTCGTTGAGCGAGGCTTTAGATTTAATTGACAATGCCCCCTACACCGTTCATGAAGGCTCGAAAGCAGAGGCTGATTGGCTAGCAAGCAAACTGCGCCAAACCGGTACAAATGTAATCATCAAGGAGATTGTGACAGAATCAAAACCAAAGTCTATGATTATGCAAACTGAAAACCAAGATAAAAGTGAAGGGAGGGTTAAAATGGCAACGGGGAAACCCCTTTTCGCTGTCTTTGCAATAATAATAGTACTTATCGGTGCAGTCTTAGTCTCTTATAATCGGGGCATCAAAATCAAAGAGCAGGTAGAGCCTTTGATTGCAGCGCTCAGGGACAAGAATTGGCATGTCCGAGAGAAAGCAGCCGAGGCATTGGAGAAGATAACAGGTCGGATTTTCGGGGAAGACCCGGTAAAATGGCAGGAGTGGTGGGAAGAAAATAAGGAAACTTTTCTAAAAGGAGAAAATTAGTATTGATAACAGTAGGAATTGCCGGTACTGGCTTTTATCTTCCAGAGCGTGTTCTGAGAAATGCTGACCTGGAGAAAATGGTGGATACCAGTGATGAATGGATTGTTTCCCGCACCGGTATCCGTGAGCGGCGTATTGCCTCCGACAGAGAGGCAACTTCAGACCTGGCAATATCAGCTGCCCGGGAAGCGCTGAGAGACGGCTCCATAGACCCAGAGGAGATTGACCTGATTATCGTATGCACAAGCACTCCCGATATGCTTTTCCCTGCAACGGCATGTATTGTTCAGGAAGCTATCGGGGCAAAAAAAGCAGGAGCATTTGACCTTGAGGCTTGTTGCACAGGATTTGTCTATGGGCTATCCGTTGGCAGCCAATTCATCAAGGCAGGAACGTACAAAACAGTGCTGGTTATTGGCGCTGATATTTTTTCTCGCATTATTGATTGGACTGATAGGAACACATGTATTCTGTTTGCTGATGGCGCCGGGGCAGCAGTCTTGAAACCGGCAAAAGATGAAAAGGTGATTCTTGCCACACAATTGGGGAGTGATGGGTCCTTAGCCAATCTTATCGCCCAGCCTGCCGGCGGCTCGCGTCAGCCGGCAACTTATAAAACAATTGATAAAAGGTTGCATTACTTAAAAATGGATGGGAGAAGGGTATTTAGGGTTGCAGTAGAGATTGCAGATAGGGCAACAAGGGATGTCTTAGAGGAATGCAGTCTCTCCACTGAGGATATTGACTGTCTTATTCTACATCAGGCTAACGCTCGCATTCTGGAGGCAATCGCCAGGAGGTTAGAGCTGCCAGGCAGCAAGGTTTTCATAAATCTTGACCGCTATGGAAATGCCTCTGCTGCTTCCATTGCTATTGCTCTTGCTGAGGTGGCGCGCGAGGGACAGTTGAAAAAAGGGAGCATTGTTGTTATAATTGGTTTTGGCTCAGGAATGACCTGGGCGTCTTGTGTAATAAAATGGTAAGAGGTGGAAATGGCTATAAGTAGTTATCGGGTTATACCGGGTCCAGAAAGTTATCTTTCCCCTGCGGCAGCTTCAATGGGGGTAGTCCTCCCTGAAAAGGGTGAAGCGCTGATTGAAGGAAAGATAGTTCCTGAGGAAGAGGCAATAGAAAAAATTACGGAAAAACTTATTCTCGCAAAAAATCCATTTTTCTTTCCCGGCCCCCTCATCCTGTGGGCATGGAATGAAAAAGCAATAGCAAAAGCAAAAGCAGTAAAAGAGCTGGCTGAAGCGGCAGGAGCAAAAATTATCCCGATGCCTGATTACAGGCCCAAGTATCCAATGATTAATCCCGAGGAGGAGATCAACCCAAACCATCCCAACCTTACTATCTGGCATAACAAAATTGACACTTGTGTTTTTGTCGGAGTCCATTGCCACTACGCTAATTTAGCTTTAAAGATTATCAGAGGAGGAACAGACTGCTACACCATTGCCTTGTGCGGACAGGCTGGGCATGAAGATGCGATGATTACTCTGAGAGATATCCACTCCGAAGAAGTGCAGAAATTAACAGAGGTGGTAAAGAGAGCTAAAGGAGGAACTCCCCAATGATGGAAAGAAAAGTAGTGGACCCTGAATATATGTTCAAGCGCGCTCCGCGTGAGAAAAAATTTCTCATTGGAAATGAGGCGGTTGCCGAAGCAGTGAAGCGAGCCAATGTGGATATAGCAATTGCCTATCCTATTACGCCACAAAGCGAGGCTACCCACATAGTGGGAGATATTTATGCTGAAGGCTATATAAAAGACTATTATCGTGGAGAGGATGAGTTCAATGTAATGAGCGCAATTGCCGGTGCGAGGATGGGAGGGGCAAGAACATTTACCGCCACCTCTGGACCAGGCACGCTGAGAGCATTTGAAATGTTTCCACTCTGGGCTGGAGCAAGACTGCCGGTGGTGTGTGCATTTATGTGCAGGGGCGTAAATTCTCCGCTGACCATCCAGCCGGATAACATTGAAATTGGGTGGTTGATGGATACAGGGATGCTGATATTTCATGCAGAGAATCCTCAGGAATTCTTTGATATGACCCTGCAGGCATACATTGTTGCCGAGCAGCCTGATGTCCATATACCAATCGGAGTATGCGTAGATGGCTTCTTTGTTACTCATACGCGGGAAATTGTTGAGGTAACCCCGGAGGATGAGATGCTGCCGCCCTATGACCCTTCAACCTCACCGGTACCGATAATGGACATGGAGGTGCCGCCAATAAGACAGATGAGAGACCCGTTTGTTATGAAAAGTAATTACATAAGTTATAACACACATGCCAGCTGGCAGCAGGAAGTCCGAGCAGCAGGAGAACGAGCAAAAAAACATATTGCCAGATATGTAGGGAAATTCATAGAGGTTACCAACCCTGATGCAGAGATACTACTGATAGCATCAGGAACCGCTGCTGCCCAGGCGAGAGTAGCAATGGAGCAGGCAAGAGAGAAAGGGATGGATGTAGGGCTGGCAAAAATCAGAGTAATAAGGCCATTCCCCGAGGATGAGGTCAGAGAATTGGCTGAAAACCCCCGCATAATCATAGTTCCGGAGCATAACATTGTAGGCTGGCTTGCCCGTGAGATAAAATCAAGAATTGATAACTCAGGTAAGGTAAGGGGACATCCGCGAGTATTTGGCGGAATGACAATGCCGCCGGAATTCATAATGGAAGAAATAGTAAATGGGAGGGCAAGGTGATGAAAAAAAATATTGCAACAATATCTCCTGGCTTTGAAGATATAATGCCCGAGGAATATCAGGACTTGGTGAATGACGGTCCTTATGGCAGGGGATTGGGAATAAAAAATCTCGGCACCTTTAAGGAGTTGATAGAAGAACACCCGCTATGTGCAGGGTGCGGCCTTGCCCTGGCAATAAGACTGACGGCGGCTTCTCTTCCTGCCCCTGAAGATACAATCATAGTTGGAACTACAGGGTGCAATAGTATTCTTATGCCTCAGCTGGCAATTCACAATATCCACTCGCTCTTTGGAAATCAGTCATCTCTGGCGGCGGGCCTAAAGCGGGCGCTAAAGCTGAGGTACCCGGATAAAAATAAAGATGTGGTAGTAATGGCCGGGGACGGCGGTATAGCCGACATCGGACTTTCTCCCACACTCCACACCTGGCTAAGAAGAGAAAACCTTACTACGATAATGTTAGACAATGAAAGCTACTCCAACACTGGTGGACAGGAGAGCGGAATGAGCTGCGAAGGAGCTGTGCTGAATATGGCGCCGACAGGAAAGAAGTTCCCCAAGATACCAATGCCTGAGATAGCTAAAGATAGCGGCTGTGCTTATGTTGCCACAGTGAGTGTTGCTAATGCAAGGCGGCTTGGAAGGATGGTGAAAAGAGCAATTCTTGTGGCAAGGGAAATTGGCCCAACATACCTCCAGATATTTGTCCCCTGTCCCACTAATTACAAATTTTCTACCTCAGAGACGCTAAAGCGAGCAAAAGAACGTGAGAAGATAATGGAATATATCTCCTCTGAAGCAGAAAAACTAATAAAGGAGGCAAATATATGAAATCAAGCATAAGAATGTCCGGGCTTGGTGGACAGGGTATGGTCACAGCCGCAAACTTACTGGGCACTGCAGCAGTAAAAGATGGAAAATACAGCATTGTGATTCCGTTCTTTGGAGCAGAAAAAAGGCTTGCCCCCACAGAAAGCTATCTTCGCATATCAGATGAAGAAGTGTATGAAAAAGGCGAAGCCGTTTATCCAAATATTATTATGGTCTTTCATAAGGATGTAATTGACAAAGGAAAATGCTATACAATGCCGTTTTACGAAGGACTCCAGTCAGAAGGACTGCTCATTATCAATAGTGCTAATAAAGTCTTAATTCCAGAATATGATATCTCAAAATTACGCGAGCTGAAAATAAATATTATCTATGTCTCAGCTTCTAAAATTGCCATGGAGGTAGCTGGCACTGAATTAGCAACCAATATGGTAATGTTAGGCGCTCTTATCGGTGTAACCGAGATAGTTACTCTTGAAAGCATGGAGAAAGCAATTACAGAAAGATTTAGCGGCAAGACAAAGTTTATTGCTTCAGGAACAACTGCAGCGTTGGATGATGTGCTTAAAAAAAAGTATACCAAAGCAGCACAGCTTATAGAAAAAAATATGGAAGCAATTCGTGTAGCGTATACTTCCACTAAAAAAGCTTAGTAGCCCGAGGGAGTAATAAAAGGAGAATTTGATGCTTATCAGTGTGAAAAACGAAAAATGCACGGGGTGCAGGCTATGCATCCTTGCCTGCCCTGAACCCAATGTAATCTGCTTCAATCCCAAGAAGAAGATTGTTAACATTGACCCCGATGGATGCAAAGTCTGCAGATTGTGTATAGAAACTTGCCCTGAAGAAGCAATAGAGTCTACCGATGTGGCAATCTGACGTCTGATTACTGAGCGATTTTCCACAGTGAGAGATTTTTAAGGGAGTTAGGAAAATGAGAAAGCCATTAGTTGGAATAATTATGGGAAGTGATTCTGATATGGAGACAATGCAGGAAGCAGCCGAGATACTTCAAGGTTTTGATATAGCTTATGAAATATCTATTGTCTCCGCTCATCGCACCCCCGAGCGAATGTTTAAATATGCCGCCACTGCTTCTGAGAAAGGCATAGAAGTAATTATTGCCGGTGCCGGCGGGGCAGCGCATCTGCCGGGAATGACCGCTGCCAGCACGTCACTGCCAGTTATCGGCGTTCCCATTGAATCCCGCGTACTTAAAGGAATAGATTCTCTCTATTCTATTGTCTCTATGCCAGCCGGAGTTCCTGTTGCAACAATGGCAATTGGCAAGGACGGAGCAAAGAATGCCGCAATCCTTGCGGCACAGATCTTGGGAGTAAAATATTCAGAGATAAGAGAGCGAGTAAAAATTTATAAACAGGAACTGACAAGAAAGGTAGAGAAAAAAGCAGCAGAGCTAAACAAGTGAGCATAAAAAAAATTTATCCAAAGGCAACCATTGGCATCTTCGGCGGCGGTCAGTTAGGGAGGATGCTTGCCCAGGCAGCAAAGAAGATTGGATACAATATAATAACCCTTGACCCCATCCCCAATTCTCCTTGTGCCCAGATAGCTGATGAGCAAATTGTCGCTGCTTTTGATGACTACGGTGCTGCTGAGAGATTAGCAGAACAGAGCGATGTTCTCACATACGAATTTGAAAATGTAAACGCCGACATTATTGAGCACCTGGAAAAAAAAGGAAACACCGTTTTTCCCTCATCAACTGTCCTCAGGATAACTCAGAATAGAATAAAAGAAAAAGAATTTCTAAAAAAGATAGGCATTTCGGTAACGGACTTCAGGGCCATCGTCCGCCGCTCTCATCTTGAAGAGGCAAAAGAGGAGTTAGGGCTGCCGGCAATGCTGAAGACAGCCACTGGCGGTTATGACGGAAAAGGGCAGATATTATTAAACACAGAGGAAGATATTCTTGATGTGCCTCAAGACCTTTTTCTTAAAGAGTTAATCTGGGAGAGGTATGTTCCTTTTATAAAAGAGATTTCTGTTATCTGCGCCCGTGGGGCAAGTAATGAGCTAATAACCTTCCCTGTATCAGAGAACGTCCATAGAGATAACATACTTTACACCTCCACTGTCCCCGCCAGGATACCTGCGGAGGTAGAAAAAAAGGCAACTGACATTGCCAGGAGAATCTCCGAGAGGTTAGAAGTAATAGGAGTAATAGGAGTGGAGATGTTTCTATGTGAAGATGGGATTATTCTTGTAAATGAAATTGCTCCACGCGTGCACAACTCAGGACACTACACCATTGAAGCTTGCTATACCTCTCAGTTTGAACAGCACATCAGGGCAATTTGCGGGCTGCCACTTGGCAGGACAGAACTGCTATCACCGGTGGCAATGATAAATATCTTAGGAGAAGGGAAAGGGCAGGGAGGAGACTTTCTTGTCGGAGTAGAGAAAGTACTGTCCATCCCCGGAATAAGCCTCCATCTTTATGGAAAGGAGAGAGCAAGGGCAGGGAGAAAGATGGGACATTTAACGGTGCTGGCAGACTCAGTTTTGGAGGCAGTCTCTCGAGCTAAGAAAGCGATTGAAATGCTCTCATGGGAGTGATGAAAGAAAGAGCACCTGAAAAATGAATACAGACCAAACCTTTTTTACCAACGAGCCCGGCTCTACCCTGCTGGACCGGTTCGGGAAAACACTCAAGGATGTCCAATACTTTGATGTGTTAGTTGGGTATTTCCGTATAGTGTTATGCGCAATGACGGGTCTGAAAAATGAAGAGAGGACGAAATAAATGGCAACGCTAAACTTCAAAGGCAAAA
>BBPF01002700.1_pt1 | contig 24928 bp, 22 predicted proteins | sample 1343921 | NCBI WGS metagenome assembly BBPF01 (sample SAMD00019090, study PRJDB2971) | groundwater metagenome | isolation source: The Cedars highly-alkaline
GGATACTATTGAATGCTAATATAAAATTTACAAAATCATTATTAGAGCATTTCATTTCAATTGGTTAATCCCGAAGGCTATTATCTAAGATATGGTTGATATTTCTTCTTTTGGCCAAACCAATTGGAGTAGTTTTGTAAATATTTTGTTGAAACCCACCTTAGTTGATGGTTCAAGATATTCTTCAACCTCGTTGCCATATTATTTACTGTTTGGACATGGTAATCGTTACCTGCTGTATGAACCGGCGAAATAAAGCTCTTTTGGCTAACTCCTTCTGATTTAGCGAATGAAGATATGCTCCGATGTTTACCGGGAACTAACTTACATGGCTCATTAAATTTATCTCCGATTTTCCTTTGTATATCTGATTTACTTATTCGGCCTGTTTTCAATACCGACATCCTTTTCATTTTCCCGATCTGCCTTTATTAATAATTTTACTTGATACTTATTGTCTCCTTGACGGCGGCTTCATCCACGTACACAGGAATATTCAAGACCCTTACGCCCTTTTTGATTTTTTGGCAAATAATTGTTTTATCTTTTCCTGTAGCTGCATATCTTGTTTTTACAGGCAAAGGCAATATATTTTCAACCACCTATTATATTAGAGCTATCCTGAATAATATAATTTTTAGCAATTTCTGTGTAAGCATTAATCTGGTTATCAATCCAGGTTACATCCTTGTCCATTTCTTTTGCCATCATTTTTGCTACATCGGCGGCAACGCGTAAACTCTCCCTGGCATCCAGAAAAAGGGTCCTGGTACGGCGGGCTAATACATCTTCTATGGTTTGTGCCATTTCTTCGCGTACCGCCCATATAACCTGTGATTTTCTAATCTGAAGTTTTTCGCTCAGCATTCCCTGAAAATCAGCGTTATCCTCTTCAAGTGCCATAATGCTTTCCTTGTCATTTCCATAAGATGCCAGTGGGTCGTTTTGGTGATCTATGCCCAAACGGAAACCATGTATTGGCAAGTGTCTTGTTATACAATCCCTTTCGGGAAAACCTCCCAGCATGATTGCTTTTTCTACTACATCCTCGGCAATTTTCCTGTAAGTTGTCCATTTTCCTCCTGTAATGGTAATCAAGCCTGAAAGTGATATGATAATTTTGTGCCCCCGCGAAATTTCTTTGGTTTCTAAACTATCGTCTTCAGGTTTAGTAAGTGGTCTAAGTCCTGCAAAAACACTTAAAATGTCGGCCTTAACCGGATGCTTAGTAAGGTATTTCCCGGCAGTTGCCAGCAAAAAGTCAATCTCCTCGCAAAGCGCAATCGGCTCAAGTGAAGGGCTTCCCATAAGGGTATCGGTAGTGCCAACAATCACATGATTCTGCCATGGTACTGCAAACATAACCCTCCCATCGGGAGTGTGCGGAACCATAATTGCTGTTTTGTTTTGCAGAAAGTCTTTGCCAAGCACGATGTGTATTCCCTGACTGGAAACAATGCTTGGCTTCGCCTCAGGCTCATCCATTTGCAAAATATTATCAACAAATACTCCTGTTGCATTTACTACAACTTTGGCTTTAATCGTTAACTCCTCCCCTGTGAACTGATCGATGGCTATAACTCCTGTAATAAGATTATTTTCCTTAATCAATTTTACAATCTTGCAATAATTTATCACCGAACCGCCATAATCCATGCATGTTTGCGCCAAGTTAACAGCCATACGGGCATCATCGAATTGTCCGTCATGATAAATTGTTCCTCCTTTCAATCCGCTTTGTTCTAAAGTTGGAAGGGCTTTAATCGTCTCTTCTCGGCTTATCATTTTTGATGGGCCAAGACCTAATTTGCCGGCCATAACATCATATACCTTAAGTCCCACAGTATAAAAAGGGCCGCCCCACCAATCGTATGAAGGAATAACAAATGACTGATTGCTCACCAAATGCGGGGCGTTTTTAAACATAAGGCCTCGTTCTTTAAGTGCTTCAAATACAAGAGCTATATCGCCTTGCTGCAAATAACGAACCCCTCCATGCACTAATTTAGTGCTGCGGCTCGAAGTACCCTTGGCAAAATCAACCTGCTCAAGTAATAAGGTTTTATAACCCCGCGAAGCTGAATCAACAGCAACGCCAAGTCCGGTTGCCCCACCTCCTATTATAACAATGTCCCATGTTTTTATCTTTTTTTTAATTCTGCTCAATACGGTTTCTCTTTTCATAACATTATTATTTTTTCCGGCATAATGCTGCAACCAAATTGTTGAAGTTATCTGCCTTGCGTTTGTATACCGACATTAAATTTGATTTTCATCTTAGCCGATTTGATTTGATGAATGCCAATATTTGCTTCTTTCAACGGCTTTTTTCCAGCGACTTATACTTTTATTCATTACCTCAACCGGAGTTTCAGGCGTAAAAATTTTCTCAACCTGCCAAAGTTTTTCCAATTCTTCAAGACTATTCCAAAATCCAGTTGCAAGTCCCGCCATGTATGCTACCCCAAGGGCAGTAGTTTCAGTAACCTGTGCCCGAACAACCTTTTTACAAATAGTATCCGATTGAATTTGCATGAGCAGGTTATTTACCGAAGCGCCACCATCAACCCTAAGCTCGGTCATGTTAAATCCGGCATCCAGTTCCATAGTTTGAATCACTTCCATAGATTGGAAAGAAATCCCTTCAAGAACTGCCCTTGCAATATGCGATTTATTGGTACCTCGGCTAAGGCCAATAATGGTACCCGTGGCGAACTGATCCCAATGCGGAGCCCCAAGGCCGACAAAACCCTGAACAAAATAAACTCCCCCATTGTTTTCCACCTGCCTGGCAAGCTCCTCAATTTCTGACGATTTGGAGATTATACCCAGCTGGTCGCGCAACCATTGAACAACTGCACCACCCATAAAAACACTTCCTTCCAGAGCATAGGTAACATTATTCCCAATTTGCCATGCTATAGTACTAAGTAGTTTGTTTTTTGAGGTAATGGGTTTAGAACCTGTATTCATAACCACAAAACAACCTGTTCCATAGGTGTTTTTTACCATACCCTCGTGTATGCACATTTGACCAAACAAAGCAGCCTGCTGGTCACCGGCTATTCCGGCAATAGGTATTTCCACACCAAAATATCCTGGTGCGGTATTCCCATAAACCTGACTCGAGGGCCGTACATCAGGTAATAATGATGAAGGTATTCTGAACATAGCAAGCAATTCTTCGTCCCATTCAAGGGTGTGAATATTAAAAAGCATAGTGCGGCTTGCATTGGATACATCGGTTATATGTAATTTACCCTTGGTCAGATTCCAAACCAACCAGGTATCTATTGTACCAAAAGCAAGTTTCCCATCTATGGCCAACTGCTCGGCTCCTTCAATATTGTCAAGAATCCATCTTATTTTGGTGGCTGAAAAATAGGCATCGACCACCAGACCGGTTTTTTCTGTTATCATGGGTTCGTAACCAGACTCCTGTAATTGCCGACACATGTGAGCAGTTCGCCGATCTTGCCAAACAATAGCCGGAGCAACTGGTTTGCCTGTTTCCCTGTTCCACAGAACGGTTGTTTCGCGTTGATTAGTAATTCCTATGGCTACAATTCTGCCGGCCTCTATGTTTTGTTGCCGAAGCAACTTTTGGGCAACATTCAATTGCGATTCCCAAATAGCTATTGCCGAATGTTCAACAAGGCCGGCACCCGGATAAATTTGTTCAAATTCCTGATTAAGGCCTGCTACAATCTCTCCTGAATGATTAAAAAGTATTGCACGGGTACTTGTAGTTCCAGCATCAAGCGACAGAATAAATTTTTCCATAAAATATTTTTTATAATAAATCCAATTAATTATCAATTATAATAATTTCCCGTACAATGACACATTCATTGTTATTAAGTTTTAAAAAAACTTTTATTAGTGTATATGTAAGGTTAAAATCCATAAGTATTCAACTGCCCCCCAAAATAATTTAAGATTACTAAAATTAAAAATTTTTCCTCCTGAATTATAACATGGCAAAACCCAGTATGGTTTTTGAAAATTATTTATTTATTCAGTAATGTCGGGCAAAAAATCCAAACTTCATTCAAGCGCTCAAGCTGCACGGGCTTTTACTTTTATTCTACAGCAAAAAAAGTGAACAATCAAACAACCCGGATTTTTTAAGGCCAATTTATCAGATTTTTTAACGGAAATTACCTGAGGTGGAAATAACCTCCGCTAATAAAAGACCTTTTACTAATATTGATTTATTTGAAAACTTTAGGATTTTATTAAAGTTTGACCTGATGGCAGTGTTATTTATTGAATAAATTATTTCACTCAACTTGTTTGATTGAAAAAAGTAATACAAAACGGTAATTTATTGAAGGAGAATTTTCTGTACTGAAATTCGATTTTTTATCATTTGACAGTAACTTTGCTGATTATTAATATAAGGTTTTTTATCTGTAAAAGAAGAGATGGAATTATTAAAATAAATTCATGCGACATTGGTCTTGTTTTAATTTTTGAGTTAATTTTGAAAAAAGTTTAGAAGCACCAAAAATATTAATATGAAAGAAAAAATTTCAAGCAAAGTTAAACCGGGAGTAATATCCGGTAAGGATATAAAAACCGTATTTAATATTGCAAAGGCAAATCAATTTGCCTTACCTGCTGTTAATGTTGTAAGCACCAATTCGGTGAATGCAGTACTAGAAGCTGCAAAAATTGTTAACTCGCCTGTTATTATTCAATTTTCGAATGGTGGAGCAGCATTTTATGCCGGAAAGGGATTATCAAACGAAGGGGAGAAAGCTGCTATTGCCGGAGCATTATCAGGAGCATTGCATATTCATCAGATGTCGGAACTTTATGGTATTCCTGTTATCTTGCACACAGATCATGCAGCAAAAAAACTCCTTCCATGGATTGACAGCCTGTTAGAAGCCGGTGAAGATTTTTACAAAAACCACGGAAAGCCACTTTTCAGTTCGCATATGCTCGATCTTTCAGAGGAACCACTTGAGGAAAATATTGAAATTTGCAAGAAGTACCTTAAAAGAATGAGCAAAATAGGGATGACGCTTGAAATTGAATTAGGTGTTACCGGAGGCGAGGAAGATGGTGTTGACAATACTGGTATTGACAATTCACTACTTTATACACAGCCCGAGGATGTTTCATACGCTTATGGAGAACTGATTAAAATAAGTGAAAACTTCACAATCGCTGCGTCATTTGGCAATGTTCATGGTGTTTATAAGCCGGGCAATGTGGTATTAACTCCAAAAATCCTGCTCAATTCACAGAATTATATCCGCGAAAAATTCAAAACAACCGAAAACGCAGTTGATTTTGTATTTCATGGCGGTTCTGGGTCAAGCCGCGAAGAAATAAGAGAGGCTATAAGTTATGGGGTTATAAAAATGAATATTGACACCGATACACAATGGGCGTTTTGGGACGGTATAAGGTTGTATGAAAAGAAAAACCGCGAATACCTGCAAGCTCAGATTGGCAATCCCGAAGGTGCTGACAAACCAAATAAAAAGAAATACGACCCGCGGGTATGGCTTAGAGAGGGTGAAAAAGCCCTTGTAGATAGACTAAAGATTGCCTTTGAGGACTTAAATTGTATTGACCGACTTTAGGATTGTGCAATGTTCCTATTTGGAAAAAATTAAGTCCTAACTATTACATCTGGAATATTGGGGGATAAAAAGCCAAAAAGTTTAATAATAGTTCCCTTAATAACCGATGAAAAACTTCAGGGTGTTATTGAATTTGCTTCACTTGAACCCCAAATACCGGAACTTACCATTACATATCTGCAACAACTTGGCGAAATTATAGCACGTACAATTTTCAATTTAAATGTTAATAATAAAACAGAGAAGTTATTGCAGGAAGCCCGGCAAATGACAAACGAACTTCGTGAAAATGAGGAGCAGTTGCGCCAAAATGCGGAAGAAATGCGTGCAACACACGAAGAGCTGGAAAGATCGAATACAAAGCTAGAAGCAAAGGTCAAAGAAGTTGAAATAGTTCAAAAGCGATTGCACTCCTTATTGGAAAATGCTTCAGAAATTATTTCGATATACAGCCTTGATTTGAAGCTAAAATATCAAAGTCCTTCCACTACCAGAATTCTGGGATTTACACCGGAAGAAATGATGGGTGGCAAAGACTTTGACAGATTAACACCAAAGGGAGAGCATGACGTAAGGGAAATGTTCAATAAATTACTTGAAAGACCTTCCGAACCTGTTACGATTCAATATACTTACATAAAAAAAAGCGGAGATAAAATATTTATAGAAACAACAGGTAGAAATTTAATTAACGACCCTGCTATAGAGGGCATAATACTAAACTCCCAGGATATTACCGAAAGGGTTAGGGCTGCAAAAGAGGAACGATTACGCTCCAAAATGCAAGCCCTTTCAGAAAATTCTTTAGATGTGATTGTCAGGCTTTCCAGTACAGGGAAGTTTTTCTACGCCAACCCAATGTTCGAGAATTTTACAGGATTAAAAGCGATTGAAATAACCAATAAAACCATAAACGAAATTGAGTTAAATGAACTTTTAAATGAATTTTTCGGAGAAACAATCAAAAAAATCAAAGCAGTACCCGAAAAAATCAATACAGAACTTATGTTTTCCTTTAATGGCTCAGAGCGCATAATGAATTTCAATGCAATACCTGAATTTAATGAAAACGAACTTGAGTCAATATTATTCGTTGGGCACGATATTACCGAGGCAAAAAGAATTGAAAGGGAAATAAAGGATAAAAACAGGAAAATAACCGAAAGTATAAATTATGCTGAACGTATTCAAAGTTCGATACTGCCAAATTCGCGGTTTATAAAAGAATATTTGCCAAAATCTTTCGTATTCTATGTTCCCCGTGATGTTGTGAGCGGTGACTTTCCATGGTTTTTTCAAAAAGGAGAAAACACTTACCTTGCAGTGGTCGACTGCACCGGACATGGTGTGCCGGGCGCATTACTTTCATTTATAGGGTACTTTATATTAAATAATGTTGTTGATCACGACCATGATTATAATGCAGGAGAAATTCTGGATCAACTTCATTATGGCGTTAGAAAAACATTGAAGCAGGATATTGCCGACGCCAATGCCAGAGATGGCATGGATATAGCTTTGTGCAAAATTAATTAATCTTAATACCAGGAAAGTGGACTATTCCGGCGCTCACCGACATTTGTTTTTGCTAAGACAAGGTGAACTGCAGGAATTTAAAGGAAACAGAAAGGCCATCGGCGGAATTCCACATCGGAACAAACCCGAAACCAACTTTTTAAATTATTCCATAGATATACATAAAGGGGATAAAATTTTCTTCTTTTCAGATGGGTTATCTGACCAGATTGGAGGGCCAGAAGTTAAAAAGTATGGTACTCAAAGAATTAGGGAATCCATTATAATGAATCAAGCATTTAGCATGGAAGATTTTCATAAATATTTTGCAGGCGATTATGAAAAATGGAAAGGTAAACAAAAGCAAATTGATGATATTTTGTTAATTGGAATTGAGTTTTAATTAAAAATTTGGATATTTACTTTGTTAAAAAACCACAGTATGAATACAAAAAAAAATGTTAAAGGCTTTCTGGAATTTGTTTATGATTTTTATAAAACCATGAAAGTGCATGAAATTACCTTGGTTTACGAGGGGGAAATCACTCATCAGATAACTAAGGCGTTTACTTCACTCGCAGAGACAAATATGATGAAGGAATTGGAATCGAATGCAGTTCAAAAGAAAGTTTTCCATGTGATGGTGGAGTGTTTGCAAAACATCAGTAAGCACGCTGATGAGTTCGCTGCCAAAGATTTTGTTTATCCAGGAAGAGGAATTTTCCTTGTAGGCAAGAACGAAGGGGATTATAGTGTTACTACCGGAAATGTTATTGACAATTGCAAAATTGAGGAGTTACAATCCTTGCTGGAAACAATTAACAGTCTTGATAAGGAAGGGTTAAACCAGTTGTATAAAACCCAGATAAAGGAAGGAAGGCTGTCGGAAAAAGGAGGCGCCGGCCTAGGATTTGTAGATATTACAAGGAAAACCGGGAACAAACTTATTTATCATTTTCTGCCGGTAACCGATACCACATCCTTTTTTATTTTAACATCAACAATTTCAAGAACGTTTTAAATCGAAAAACATGGAATCTATAAAAATTTTGAAAACAGACGACACTCCTGGAATAATACTTGACGCTAAAAATGAAATATTCGAAATTTCAGGGCGATCCTTACCTGAAGATGTAAGTGCTTTTTATGATCCTGTGCTGAAATGGTTGAGCGACTATAATCAAAAACCAAACCCGAAAACGGTCATTAGTTTTAAACTCACTTATTTTAATACCGCATCCTCCAAGTTGTTGCTTGACATTTTATTGAAATTAGAGGAACTTCATACTGCCGGGGACAAAGTTCTGGTAAAATGGTACGCCCCCTCTGACGATGAAGATATGCAGGAAGCCGGCGAGGAATATGCCGAAATTGTGGATGTTCCTTTTGAGCAGTTAAGCTATTAGTGATTTTGTTAATGGGCGGCAAATTTTAGACCTAATTTAAGATATGAGTGAGGAAATTCTAAAGGCCTTAATGCAACTGTTCGCGCTTCTTGTAAAGCAGGATGCGGGTGTTGATTCAGATGAAATTGAATATGTTCGAAATTTCCTGAATCAACAATTGAATGATGAGGCCGCACGGGAATACCTTACTTTGTTCGAACATCACGCCGCAATTGCGGGACCGTGTAAAAAATCAAAGAAAATGAGCCCGATGTGCAGGTGAAGCTTACATCGGTTAAGGATTCTGTCAGGGTTCTTGGAATATGTAAAAAGATTAACAAAACACTTACCCAAAAACAAAAGGTAGTTGTTTTGGTTCGCTTATTTGAGATAATCAATTCTACCCGAAAATTTTCCGACCAGAGGATGGCCATATTAAACACCGTGGCCGAAGTATTTAACCTTGGGAAAGATGAATTTACTGCAATAAAAAGTTTTGTACTCGAATCTGAGTTAATGAATCTTGATTTACCCGGCATTCTGGTAATAAACGACAAACAGAATTCCTTTACCAAATCTATGCATATTCAGTCTGAGGCCTTAAACGGGAATATTCTGATACTTCAGATTAAAAGTGTTGAATTGTATTTTCTCAGATATACCGGAACCGAAGGCATTTTTCTAAACGGATTACCTGTAGATAACATTAGGATTTATTTATTTGCTTCGGGAAGCACTGTTAAGCTTCCCAAGGGTAAACCTGTTTATTACAGCGACATTGTTTCACATTATTTGTCAGATACATCGTTATTTAAAATTGCTTTTAAAGTAAAAGACCTTTGTTTTAATTTCCGCAATGGCGGAATTGGGCTACGCAATATCTGTTTTTCCGAAGGTCAGGGAAAACTTGTGGGGATTATGGGTGCTAGCGGAGCTGGTAAAACTACACTGTTAAATGTGCTTGCAGGATTAGAAACGCCTTTATCGGGAATAGTAACAATAAATGGACTTAACATTCATACTCAAAAAGATAAACTCGAAGGAGTTATAGGATTAATTCCACAAGATGATTTGCTAATTGAAGAATTAACAGTATTTGAAAATCTGTATTACAACGCAAAACTTTGCTTTCGCGAAAAATCGGAGAACGAAATAATTGATCTTGTTGAAAGAACGCTTAGCAATCTCGGACTTTTGGAAAGGAGAGACATGAAAGTGGGTTCCCCATTGAATAAAATGATTAGCGGGGGACAAAGAAAACGACTGAACATTGCTCTTGAACTTATAAGGGAACCATCCATTTTATTTGTTGACGAACCAACATCAGGGCTTTCATCAAGGGATTCCGAAAATGTGATGGATTTACTTCGCGAACTTACCTTGAAAGGAAAGTTGATTTTTGTTGTTATTCATCAACCCTCATCAGACATTTACAAGATGTTCGATAACATGATGATACTTGATGTAGGTGGGTACATGATATACTGCGGCAACCCAGTTGAAGCAGTAATGTATTTTAAGAGGATAGATGCACAAATAAACAGTCACCTGGGTGAATGTCCTACCTGTGGCAATGTGAATCCGGAGTTGATTTTTAATATAATAGAAGCTAAAGTAGTTGATGAATTTGGCAGATACACAGTTCAAAGAAAGGTTGCTCCGGCTCGTTGGGAAGAATATTTCAATAAGAATGTAAAAGTGGGGGAGTTAAATGATGTGAATGTACCTCCGCCGAGTTCACTTAAAATTCCTTCATGGTTTAAACAGATAAAAATTTATACTCTTAGGGATTTCTTTTCAAAGATCAGCAACACGCAGTATATAGCACTTAATTTAATAGAAGCTCCGCTGCTTGCATTTATTCTTTCCTACATCATCAGATATATTGCCGATCCCAATTCCAATGTTTATATTTTCAGGGAAAATGAAAATATACCGGTTTATATTTTTATGAGCCTTATTGTGGCACTTTTCCTTGGGTTAACTGTTAGTGCTGAAGAAATATTCAAAGACAGAAAGATATTAAAGCGCGAGGCCTTTTTAAATCTGAGCCGCTCTGGTTACCTTGTATCAAAAATTTCAATACTTTTTACAATTTCTGCAATTCAGGCTTTGCTTTTTGTATTAGTGGGCAATTACATACTTGGGTTAAATGGAATGAATTTTCAATATTGGCTTGCCTTGTTTTCAATTGCCTCATTCGCAAATATACTTGGTTTGAATATCTCAAGCGCATTTAATTCTGCTGTTACAATTTATATCCTAATACCATTGATAATGATTCCTCAAATGATATTGGGGGGGGCTATGTACAGTTTTGAAAAACTAAACAGAACCATTGGCAGCGTTGATAAAGTTCCGTTGATAGCTGATTTTATGCCCACCAAATGGGCTTACGAAGCCCTTATGGTGTTGCAGTTTAAAGATAATGCCTACCAGTCGTATTTTTTTGATATTGAAAAACGTGAAAAATCAGCCGATTTTAAAAAAGTTTATTTTATTCCTGAATTACGAAAACGCCTTGATATATGTTCACGTGAATATTCAGTGACTGGAAGCATTAGTGAATCAATGGATGAATTTTTAGTTTTAAAAAACGAAATATTCAAAGAACAAAAAGCTCAACCGCATATTGAATTTGCGCAAAACGATAGGCTACTGGCAGGAGAATTTAATTTGGAATTAGCAGCGGAAATGCACACCTATATTGATATGCTTGAAAAGCATTATACAAACGAATTTACGATTGCAAACACACAAAGAGAAAATATTGTAAATTATTGGATGGAAATGAACCCTGCTCAATACCGATTTTTAAGGGATAATTATTTTAACGAAAGCCTGTCGGATATTGTTAAGAAAGTATTTGAAAAGCATCAAATTATTGAATACAGGCATGAATTGGTTCAGCAAATCTATCCGATTTTTAGAGACCCGATACCCTCAGGTTTTTTTAGTTTCAGAACTCATTTTTTTGCCCCTTCCAAACACTTTATGGGACATTTTTTTGACACTTTTTATTTCAATATAATATTTATTTGGCTATTATCATTAATACTTTATCTAACCTTATATTATACCCTGTTAAAAAAGGGACTTAATTTGCTTGGCAACTTGAGTTTAAAAAACACTATAAAATTTCGGAAAAATTGACATGAATAATAACTGAAGTTTCCTAATTTTGCTAACATGGTTTATTCAATTATAATTATATGTTCAAAAAACTTTTAATTGCAGTTTTTGGCATAGTTATTTTAGCGGCATGCAAGCCTGGTTCAAAAGAACAGCATGGTACGGAATTTGAAATTCCCGACTCTATTATTTATGCCAACGCATTGGAAATTTCAACCGAGGTTATGTCGGATATTATCTCCAATGTTTCTTCGCCTGTAGAAATGGCAGCATTAATTAAAAGTCTGGGAGTTCCATTTTCAAATGAGTATCTTGCCCCTACTGCAAATGTCGATCAATTCAATACGAATTTTAAAAGGGCCCTAAATCTTGGCATATTTGGTGCAAATTTGGGTTATTTAAATATGTATAACCGCACCACATCGGTTTTGGAATATATTTCTGCTATAAGAAGGTTGGCTGATGGACTTGCTGTTGGTCAATTTTTTGATTTTACTGCTTTAAGAAGACTTGTGTCCAGCCAGCAAAATCTTGATTCTCTTATGCATATTTCTGTTCACAGTTTCAACCAAATGGACAAACACCTTAGGGAAGGTAATCGCGGACATTTAAGTGCCCTTATGATAAGCGGCGCATGGTTGGAGGGTTTGTTTATATTAACCCAGGTGGCAAGGGATTATCCAAATCCAAAACTTGCTGAAAGGATTGGAGAACAAAAAATTATTCTTAACGACTTGTTGCTAATTTTAATAAATTATCAACAAATCCACCCTCAGTTTAGGGAGCTTGTAGATGAGTTTGGAAAGATAAAAACAGCTTTTAAGCCCGTTCAAATTCGTTACGAACTTGGTGAACCCGAAACCATTGAAAAAGATGGCATGCTCCTGATTATTCAGAATGAGAAAAGTTTTGTAGAAATTACAGATGAGCAACTATCAGAAATTATTAATGTTACAGAAAAAATCCGCAATAGGTTAATTCAATAGATTATGAAACGACTTGCCATTTTTCTTTTTACCATTGCGCTCGTTTCCACGGCTGTTTCGCAAACAACCGAGCAACTGGTTGAGATTTGTACCGCTCGGTTAAGCGGAGCAACATATTTGCAGGATTTCCAGGTTCAACTTGGCGCAGCTGAACCAGGGAGGCCAATTCCTGTAGCAAAATATTCCATTTTGTTAAGTAAAAACACACAGTACAGATTTTCTATTTGTAATGCCGACAATTCACAGGGCAAGGCAATTATTCAGCTTTTTGATGGCAGAGGCCTTATTGGCAGTAATTTCAGTTCTGCTTCGGGGAAAGACTTTCCATTTTTTGACATACAAATTCAAAAAACTGGAGTTTACCATGTTTTTATCTCGTTTCAGGATGGTTTACCAGGTACCGCTGTAGGAATAATGTCGTTTGTTAAACGATTATAAGTTTAACTGTTTCACCCGGCAAATTCATAGTTTTATTTTATGGCAGAGTCCTCAGAAGGCTTTGTTAACAAATATTGAGCTATAAACAGAAACAAGACCAAGTAGTATAAATAGTATAAACAGAATTTCTTTCCACCTGTACGACCTTATGGATAAAAAAAACTCACTCAGAAAAAAAGAGACAGGTATGGATGAAAACAAAATTGCTTCGTAATGGGCGTTATCAATTTGTAAGAATATAATAATTGAGAAAACGAAAATCCAGAATAAAAACAGCAGGGTTTTTCTTTGAAAAATTTTACGATTTGCTAGAGTTTTCAGTACTAACAGGGTTGCAAGCATTGTTAAAAAAATTGCCCCAAAAACAAATGCCTTATTTTGAATATTTAACAAATCATTAATGTTAATAATGGAAAATTGGCCAATTAACAGATTTAGCGAGCTTTCCAATTCTCCTAATCTGAAAAATTCTGCGCCTATAAACAAATAGTAAGGCAAAAGCAATCCAAAGAAAGAAAGCGCCCATTCTCTCCAAATTACTGGTCTTAAAATTATCAATCCGGCAAAAATCAAAGGCCACAAGAAAAGCAAGGGCAAATAAAAAAAACTGGCTAACGAAAGTATAAAGGATGCTTCAAAAAAATTGTAGCTTAGATTTTCTTTCCTATAGGATTTTAAAATTGTATCAATGGCAAACAGAAGAAAAATTCCGGCGAACATTGGCGGAGTAAGTCTCAAAAGGAATGGGAACGAAGAATTTATAATAATAAAAAAAAGGGCAGGAATTTGAGTACGTTCCTTCAGAAATCCAAATTCTGAATTTAATCGGTTGAGGTAAAATCCGGATATAATTATCAAAGTAAATGCAACAATATTTGAAGTTGCCGATATTCCCAATAAATTGTAAACATAATTATAAAGTGGCATTCGCAGGAAATCAAAAGGCAAACCGGGTTCTGCAAATCTTATAAATCCAGGTATCCAAAAAACAATCCCGGTAAAGATTATAAGAATTATTACGTAAGGCGAATTACCTTTGTAAAGTTTGAAAAGCATTTCATTTAGTGTTTTGATTGGTTTACTTAAGGTCAAATCCAATATCTCTGCGAAAATATTTCCCTTTGAAATTTATAATACCGGCATTTTTAAGGTTTTTTTGTATTGACTCCTCCATTGTTGAACCGTAGCAACTAATTGCCAAAACTCGTCCCCCGTTTGTAAGAAGTAAATTGTCACGTAAAACAGTCCCTGCATGAAATACCAGGCAATCTTCGGTAGAATCTGTATTGTTTATTGGAACTCCTTTTTCATATTCATCAGGATAACCTCCCGAAACAAGCATAAGTGAAGAAACAAACCGGGGGTCAACCTCAATCATCATTTCATCGAGAGATTGCGTATTAATTCCTTTCAGCAAATCCAGAAAATCATTTTTGATACGGGGGATGATCGATTCAGTTTCCGGATCCCCCATTCTGCAATTATATTCAATTACGTATGGTTCGCCTTTTACACTTATTAACCCAAAAAAAATGAATCCCTGATAATGAATTTTTTCATTTTTTAGCCCTTCAATTGTTGGCTTGATAATTTGTTGTTCAACTTTAGCCATAAATTGTGCATTTGCGAAACGAACAGGAGAAATTGAGCCCATACCTCCAGTATTGGCCCCTGTATCATTTTCGCCTATGCGCTTATAATCTTTTGCTTCGGGTAATAAAAGATAATTTTTTCCATCGGTTATTACAAAAACCGAAAGCTCTAAGCCGGTGAGAAATTCTTCAATGACCACCCTATTTCCTGCAGCCCCGAATTTTCCGGAAATAATTGAATTTAACTCCTCAATGGCCTTTTCAAAATCTTCAATTATTAATACCCCTTTACCCGATGCCAAACCGTCGGCCTTTAGAACAAACGGGGGTTTATTAGTTCTCATAAATTCAACTCCTTGCTCAATATTTGTTCGGTCAACAGTACAATGCCGGGCAGTCGGGATTTTATATTTATTCATGAATTTCTTTGCGAAGTCTTTGCTCCCTTCCAATTGAGCCCCTTTTGAGTCAGGTCCTATTACCGGTATATGGTCAAGCTTTGGACTGGTATTAAAAAAATCTTTTATACCCTTTACAAGTGGCTCCTCCGGCCCGACCACCAACATATCTATTTGTTTATCAAGGCAGAAATTGCCTAGGGCTTTAAAATCAGTGGGGGAGATATTGATATTTTCTCCGCAAATTAAAGTACCTGCATTTCCGGGAGCAATAAATAATTTTTTCAGTTTTTTGCTTTGTTTTAGCTTCCATGCTATTGCATGTTCTCTTCCTCCCGAACCCAATAAAAGGATATTCATTTCAATTATAATTTTAATTCTGAGAGAATTTAAATCTGTCAAAATTAAACAAATAAGAGGCTTCCCGAACATGAAAGCCTCTTATTTTTTAACAAAATTTCGGGTTAACGAATTAACAATTTTTTTAATAGTGGTGTTTCATGTCCTTTAATCTGCAATATAAATATTCCTTTCGACTCATTTGTCAGATTAATTTCTTTTTTAACAAAAATTTCAGTGGAGCTAACCTTGTCGGAAAACACCAATTTCCCAAGAGAGTTATAAATGTTTATAAAAAGTTCCTTCTGAAACTGATTGTTTAATTCAATAAAGAAATGCCCTGAAGAAGGGTTTGGATAAACTATAAAACCTCTGTCAACTGTTGGGATATCGATGTTTGTTACTCCCAGAAATATACCTGTACTGTCAACAACGCACCCATTTAAATCTGTAATACTAACCGAATAAGTATTGCCCGATAAATTATTGAAAATGCCGGTCTGATTTACCAAAGCTCCCGGAGTAAGCGTATAATTATATGGAATGGTTCCTCCGGCAGCAGTAAATATCAAAGAACCATTAGCAGCGCCTGTACCTGATTCCGCCGATATTTGAATTCCGGTAATTCTTAATCTAGCAGGCTCGGTAATAGCAATTGGGTGACCCCACAATGTTGTGCAAAGGCTCTGATCCCTTACAATTGCCTGATAACTATTGCGTGCCAGACCGGAAAATAAATTTGACAATTGCCAGCTAGTTCCTCCGTTTATTGAATATTCCAAATTACCTGTTCCTCCTGTGGCATTGATGGTAATACTTCCGTTGGTACCTCCGAAGCAAGTAATATTAACAGGCGCTACATTATCAATAACAAGTTGTGCAGGCTGGGTTAATTGAACCGGATTGAATGCCTAGGTTGCTTCACAATCGTTGTCATCTTTAACTTTAATGATATAGTTTCCTGCAGCAAGTCCTGTAAAAGATCCAATTGCAGGTTGCCAACTTGTTCCTCCATCAATGGAATAATTTAGGGCTCCGGTTCCACCCATTGCCGAAATTGTAATTTGGCCACTCATGTCTCCATGACACAGTAAAATATTCTGAGGAATTACTCCACTGATAATAACCGGCGTAGGTTCGTTTATTGTGTATGTACCAGCTTGAATTATACAGCCAAAAGAGTCCTTAATAAAAACATCGTACACATCAGCCGTTAAGCCTGTGAAAACACCATTGTTGTCGAAAAAATTTATTCCGTCGATTGAAAATTCATAAACCCCGGATCCTCCGGCAACATTTGTTACCCTAATTGTACCATCAATCAGACCGCTGCATGTAATGTCTGTAACAACAACTGAGTCAAAAATAATGGGAGATGGATTAACTATGTTTACACTTCCGCCTGATTTAATACAAGTACCATCCGTAACTTTAATTTTATATAAGCCTGGAGCAAGATTCAGGAAAGTATTTGAAGATTGATAACTTATACCGTCGTTAATTGAGTATTGAAAAGAGCCGGAACCACCTGTTGCAGTTATTAGAATTTGCCCATCGGTTAATGCGTTACAAGTAATATTTGTTGGAGAAACCATAACTATTAATTCAGCAGGCTGGGTAATTTCTATATTATTGTTTAGGGTCACCGGGCACGCTGGAAAAGCTGAATCACGAATCATTACATTATAGACTCCCGCAGTAAGATTATTAAAAATATTGGCTGATTGCCAGCTAGTTCCTCCGTTTATTGAATACTCGTAAACTCCCGAACCGCCCGTGGCACCTGTAATGGAAATACTTCCTTCTGCTGCTCCAATACAGTTGGTTATGTGCGTGACATTAACAGTTGCCAAAAGTGGATAGCCAAGTTGGGTTACGGTAGTATGTATTGTTTTTGATATTCCCTCACTATCTGTAGCGGTAATTTGGTATATCCCTGCAGCAAGACCGGGAACCGTGAAAGGAATGGAATAAGTTCCAGATGTAATAAGATTGGATCCCAAATGCACAGTATAATTAATGGGGGGAATTCCGCTGCTGGAAATAGTTATATCTATGCTCCCGTTAGTCCCACCAATACAGGCAGGAGTTGAAGTTGCATCAATTCTTGTAACCACATTTTTGGCAAGGAATAAATCCTGTTGGGTTCCTCCATTAGCAAGAGTTTGTGTTCCAAATATAATTGATGGAGAAAGAAAAAAACCACCAACAATAGGACGTCCATCATTATCGAATTCAATCGATACTGCTTCATCATTTAAAGTTCCCCCTGCGGAAGTTGAACTTCGATAATTGAGATTTTTATCAAAATCAACAATAAACGCATCCCGGCCTCCTTTACTTATCAAAGTATCGGCATTTATTCCAGGATTTAAAATCATTGTACCTGTAAAAAACCCAGTGGCAGTTACAACATTATTAAAATAATCAATACCCCGGGTCCATTCTTCGCCTGTTCCTCCCCATCTTATTGCTGATACGAGCACTCCATCTCTCGAATATTTAACGATAAAATTATCCCATGTAGTAGCAGTAGAGGTTAAGGTAACCGGCGTTCCTGAAGGGTTAGGGAAGGTAATACCTCCAACAAACCTTCCTGTAAAATATCCGCTTCCATCTTCATTTGAAGTAATAAAATTTCCACCATAGCTATCAATAGTGCTTGTTGCATGCCTTACCCATTGCGCGTCGCCGTTATTGTTGAATTTAACAAACACCAATTCATATCTGACAGGCGGGTTTGCGACTGTAATAGTACCAAATCCGGGTATAGTTACTGATGTTTGGATAGTAATTGTGGCAAAAAAACCATCCGTTTGGGAGAGTGCAAGACCTGACTCAACTCTGGCCCAGGCCCCCGGGAAATGTCTTGCCCAAATGAGATTGCCGCCATAGTCGAATTTAGCAATGTACCCGTTTTGGCTGGAACCTGAAAAAGGAAATGTAATACCGCCTCCAAAATCCAATTCTCCGGCAGTAAAAAAACCTGCAAGAATAATATTGTTGGAATTGTCTAAAATTACACTCAGGGTTCGTACCGTACCTGATGCAGTAGCAAACCTTTTTACCCACAACAGGTTGCCGTTTGGGTCGTATTTTAAAAGGTATGGATCAAAACCTCCTCCGCTGGTCAAGTTCATGTGGTTGCCATCCTGACTGCGAAAAATAAAGTTTGTGCCCTGAAAGCTACCTACAGCATATATATTGCCCGCATTATCGGTAACAATTGATTTAATATTGCCTACAGCGGTGCTTCCAAGACCATTTGCCCAAAGAAGAGTGCCGTCTGGATTATATTTTGCAATAAACGGACTATTGAAAGAGGTGGAGGAAGTAATTGTTACAAGTGGAGAGCTTCCAACAAATTCGATAGTGCCTCTGCTCAATCCTCCAATAACTATATTGTTATTTAAATCAATAGCTATACATTCAGTGGCGATATTTTCTGTCCCTCTTACATGCCTTGCCCAATCCCAATACTGTGCAAGGCTGGCAAGCGAAATACTTATAAATAAAATGAATGAGTAAAATTTCTTCATCTTTATAATTTATTTTGTTTGATTGGACTATTTTTACTAAACAATGTATTTATGCAATTTACGAAAATTCAATATGGAATGTTTCTAAAGGCAAGATAATATTTTTTCCGGATGGTTGCATTCTCATTTTAATTTATATAATTTGTTTAATATCAAGAAATTAATATTGTTGCAAAGCTAAGCAAACATAAAGTATGCATAGAAATCTTATACATGTTGGTTTTCCAAAAACTGCTACTACCTGGTTTCAATATAATTTCTATCCCAATGTTACAAATTTTCATTTTTGCAACAGGGAAGAAGTTAAAAAGAAATTGATTTTTAATTTTTCACTTAATCGGTCTCCTGAAAGTTTTGATTTTATAAAGGCAGAGAAAAACATATTGTGTGAAGAAATGCTGATAGGAAGTATTCAAAATGCCGGCATACATGGTTTGCTTACAGAAAATATGGCTTTAAAGTTGAAAAAACACATACCACAGGCAGAGATTATACTATTTATAAGAAATCAGTTCGAACTAATCCGATCCTCATATATGCAGGATCTTCGAACTGGCGGTAATTTAAGTATGAAAAAATTTCTTTTTCCAAAAAGAAATTTAAATCTGATTAACCAGTTCAATTATTTCAGTTTCGCTTTTTTTGAATTTGATAAAATAATTGACTTTTATAAATCGGGTTTTGGTTCTGACAAGGTACATGTATTTTTATATGAGGAATTTCGTGATTGCCCGGCACAATTCATTTCCACTTTTGCCCAGAAATTCGAAATGGATGTTAATTTAACAGAAATAGATTATTTCATTAAAAAAGCAAGTTTCCCGGGATATTTTATACCTGTAATTAGATTTCTAAATACCTTTACGAACAGGAGTATTTTAAACAAATACTATTTGTTACATATTCCAAAAGTGTATGGACTGGTAAAAAAAACTATAGAATTTTCTTCGGGTAAATTTTCAGGCAGAAAAGATGCATTCTCTCATGTTGGGGATAAAAAAATTACGCAATTCATTGATTCTTATTACAAAGGTTCAAACCAAAAACTAATTGAGCTATTTGGACAAGAAAAACTGATTAAATTCAATTACCCGCTTTAATATGAACCCTATAATTCATCTTGGATATCCGAAAACTGCCACAACATGGTTTCAAAGAAATTTTTATCCCTTTGTTCAAAATGCATACATCCCACATCATAATCTCATAAAAAAGAATATAATCAACCCTTTTAATTTGAATTATCAGGGGCAGAATTATATTGACGGGATCATTAGTGAAGCAGGTTCAAAACGGATGATTATTTGTGAAGAAAATTTGATTGGCAGTTTGCAAAACGGCGGTATGCAGGGATACCATACCAAAGAGATTGGTTTGCGGTTAAAATCATTATTCCCAAATGCAGAAATTATAATTTTTATCAGAAACCAGCCGGAAATGATTGCCTCAGCCTATATTCAATATGTTAAGGGAGGCGGGAACTACAGCCTTAAAACCTATTTGTTCGATAAGCAGTATGATTTCAGCAATTCAAGGATGCTGTTTACTATGGATTTTTTCAGGTATCATGAGGTAGTTGAATTTTATCAATCCCTGTTTGGGGAAGAAAAGGTGCATTTGTTTCTGTATGAAGAATTTGCTGAAAATAATAAGGAATTTATTAAGTCCTTTTCAGATAGGTTTTCCTTCAAAATAAACTCAGACTTATTGGATTATAGTTTCGCGAATGTCCGTTTGAGAAAAGGGCTGATTCAACTTGCACGCCTGACAAATTCCTTTTCAAAAAGACCAATTGTTTATAAATATTATCTCATACACATACCTTTTTGGTACAAATTCAACAAACAAATGTTGTTGAACCTCAATAAATTTAAAATATTCGGGAGGTTTCCCGATGCCCAAAAATTGTTTGGCAAAGAAATTATTGCCTGGGTTAATGATTATTACAGGGAAAGCAACCAGCAATTGTATGATAATATGAAACTGAAAAGTTTATCACAATATAATTACCCGCTTTAAAATGTCTTTTCAACCGCCAATAATACATGTGGGATTACATAAAACCGGGACTACCTGGTTTCAAAGACAATTTTACCCTAAAGTGAATAATTGCATTTATATTGATCGGGGATTTGTTAAAGAAAAATTACTGCTCCCTGGTGATTCGCAGTTTAATAGTCAGGAGGTAATGCAGGATTTTCAAGGTTACAATAAGCGTATTGTGATTTGTGAAGAAAATCTGACTATTGGTTTAAGAGATAATAGCTTTATTCAGGGAGGTTTGATTAAAAGAATTAGCAAAGTTTTCCCCAATGCCATAATTGTTCTCTTTCTGAGAAATCAGGTTGAAAAGATAGCCTCTACCTATTGTTATTATCTGAAAAACAACGGAGGTACTTTCGGATTTAACAAGTTTGTTAATTACAGACATGACAATCCTTATAATAACTTCAATTTTAAACCGGAGAACCTGTTATACCATAACTTATTGGAACTAATTTACAGGTATTTCAGTAAAGAAAGTGTTTATATCTTTCTGTATGAAGACTTCTCGGCAAATAATTTGGATTTTCTGATGAGGTTTGCAACAAGATTAGGCATTGATATTGATATTGGAAAAATTTCTTTCATACGCGAGAATGAAAGAATTCGTAAAGGCTTGATTCCTGTTGCCCGTTTCTCAAATCTTTTTACTAAGCCGTGTATTCTTCACAGGAATGTTTTTATTCCGATACCAGGATGGACAGGGCTGAACCAAAGGGTGCTTAGCAAACTAAACAAATGGAGTGTCTTTGGCAAACCTCCTTCGGCTGTTAGGGTAATGGGGAAGGAAGATTATGCGTATTTCAGTAATTTTTACAGGGAATCAAACCGAAAACTAATTGAAAACTACGGTTTAAAGGATATTGAAAAATTTAATTACCCGCTCTGATTGTATAAAACCTTCGGAAATTTTTCATAAAAAGATAGATAAGGGAGCTTATCAGGAATTTTGCCATGTAAAAGAAATTAAGCGGAATGCACCCAAGCGAAAGTAAGCCTTTCATCCTTGCCTTCAGTGAATAATAAATTTGCTCCTCTCTTTTCTGAAAAGATAAAGCTTGTGGCCAAATTCTGTATTGAACCAATATTTTATTTGTAATTTCACAGTTTACGCTTTTTGCTGCTCTTATCCAGTATTCGTAATCCTCGCTGTTTTTAAAATTCTCATCATAATACCCAATCAGGTTTACCATTTCTATTCTAAACACAACAGATGAATGACAGAAAAGATTATTTCGTAACAGCTTTAATTTAATCTCTCTGCCTGATAAAAACTTTAATGCGTTAAAACTTTTTTGCCTGGTAAGCAATAACCCCTCCTCATCAATTAATTCAACAGATGTTCCAAGCAGATATAAATTTTTATTTGACTGAAAATGCCTGATTTGAAATTCAAGTTTGGCCGGTAACCATAAATCATCACTGTCAATTCGTGCAATGAATTGGCCAATTGCCTTTTTCAATCCAAAATTAAGACTTTTTGCTATTCCTGATTTTGGCCTTTGAAAAACTTTAATACGGTGGTCTGAAATTCTGAATTCTTCAATTATATTTTCCGAATTATCAGTTGACTCATCATTAATTACTATTAATTCCCAGTTTTTATATGTCTGGTTCTGGACTGACAAAATCGCATTCCGGAGAAATTTTTCTCCATTATGAATTGGTAATATGATTGAAACCTCAGGATTCATTTTCGGCACAATCTGTTTAAAATTTTTGCTGGTCGCAATGCTGCTGCCATACAGAGCCACAGCCACTTGAGAATATTGTCAGAGGTAAGAAAATATCTGTAAAATTTCAGATGTAAATAATTTAACCATAATTGAAAGAGTGAGCTCTTTTTGCCAAAAATCTCTTCACGTAATTCGAAAATATTTCTTGTTCTGGCAAATTGAAGTTTTTGTGAAACACTATTGGGGTGAATTCTAACATATGTTAAGTATTCAGGCAAATTAGCAATTTTAATTTTATGCTTTACCAGGGTTGAAAAAAAATGATAGTCCTCAACCGGATTTTGGAATGATTTATACGGGAAACGTTCAAAGATTTCTTTTTTCCCAATTATACTTGAATGTATTAGCGGAATATCCCCATTCCTTAGCGAATTAATGATTTCGGTTGAATTAACCGGTGCATGAGATTTAAAAACAGGCAACAGGTAATTTTCCTTGAAATAATATACATTACTGCCTGCCAGGTCTATTTCTTTATTGGAACATAGAAATTTAATCTGTGTTTCAATTCTTGTTTCATGAATAATATCGTCGGGGTCAATTCTCAGTAAATAATTGCCATTCGCAATATTCACTGCTTTATTAAGTGCATTTGGGAATCCTAAATGATTTTTGGAAAAATAACAAATCAGGTTCAGTTTTCCCTTATATCCCTTCAAAATATCAAGGGAATTATCTGTAGAATAATCATCGATAACTATTACTTCTGAAGGCAAATAAGTAGAATTTTCAATCGAATTTAGAAATTCTATTAAGTATCTGCCATTATTACGGTTGGCAGAAATAATTGAAACTTTGATTTTATCAGTTAATTCAAAGCGATTCATTTATTGCTGTTCAGAAGGGTCATAATTTTATCGAATATTTTTTCATACCTGAAATTTATTTGTGCAAAATTCAAGGCCGAATTCGAAACATTCTTGTAAAATTCACTATTTGAATATAAATTTTCAAACAACTCAATGAATTCTATTTCCGAATTGAACAGAAGTACAGCATTCTTCCTGCTTCCCAGCATTTCTTCAAAACCCGGGTTGTTTCTTACAATTGAGGGCAGGCCACATGCCATTGCCTGCAGGCAGGCATTCGGAATGCCTTCGCGTATGCCTCCCAGGATAAAAATATCGGCTGCTGCAAGATAATCTTCAGGGTTTTCTGCCCAGCCCCTGAATTCTACCTTTTCCCCAAGAATTTTTGTTCCTTTTTCCTGAATTTCCTGAGATTCCATTGCCTTATGCTCCAGGAAATGATTTTTTCCGAAATCTTTTTCACCAATTATTATCCATTGAATGTCAACGTAGGTTTTTGCCAGAAAATCAATTAAGTCTGGGAACCCCTTTCTCTTTGTCAATACACCAAGAGTAATAACGATAAATTTATTTTCAGGCAAACTTAGTTCTTTTCGCAGGAGAGATTTTTCTTTAGCATCAACGCATTTGAAACGGGCAAGGTCGACTCCCTGAACATCTTGAAATACCGTGATTTTTGAATGAAAATATTGATTAAATCTTTTGGTAAATTCCGGATGAAGAGAATAATATATATGCATTTTGGAGAAAAGAAATTTTCTAATTCGGAATTGCAGAAAATTCCCTTGTAATAGTGTGCCCATATCATCTACCCCCAGAAGAGTTGATCGAAAAATTATTTTTTTTCCGAAAAGCCAGCCCCAGAATAACATAAATTCAAGACCTATAGTTTTTCCCCCTGTTATCCAAATAACCTTATTCCTAATGCAGTAATTCAGATAACAGAATTGAATCCAAATTAGCGAAAGAAGTTTGAATAAGATATTATGATTGAAATATGGAATTCGTTTAATTCTGACATTATCAATAGTCTCTGATGGTTTTTCTTTTAATTTTCGGTTTAATGTTATGATTGTTGGTTCAATTGACCTTGAAGTTATGAACTTTGTAAAGTCTAAAGTGCTTATTCCTGCTCCCGCCTTATGTTGCGGTGCATAGGATAAGAGAAACAGCCATTTATTTTCTGAAATATTTTTAGAGTCTTTCATGAATAAGTTTTGACGGAATAATGCCGTTTTCGTTCAAATATTCCAGTATTAAAGTTATAAGAATTTTTGTTTTTGCATAGTTTGTTGGAGAGTCATGCATGACAATGATTTTGCCAGGCCTAAGATGTTTTTTTGCTTTGGCAAATGCTATAACCGGGTCAAAATTCTGCCTGTAATCAGTAAACAGAAGGTCCCAATAAATAATATT
>BBPF01003473.1_pt1 | contig 24711 bp, 26 predicted proteins | sample 1343921 | NCBI WGS metagenome assembly BBPF01 (sample SAMD00019090, study PRJDB2971) | groundwater metagenome | isolation source: The Cedars highly-alkaline
TTGAAAATTAGAAATTGAAAATTGAAAATTGGTAAGTAGTGAGTAGTGACCATTGACCATTGACCAGTTACCATTGACCAGTTACCAATCACCAATTTCCATTTTCACCTGTTGCCTCATATAAAAATCCACATCTCATATTCCTCCTTCAGTTTCCTTCTTGTCTCATAATCCAGTGCAATCTCCTCATACCTTTCAAGGATAGGGACTATGTGATGAAGATAAGGGGCAAGCCTCTTTCCACAGATACAGTCGCATATATACCATATCTTCCTGAGGGCAGTTAAAACCTTCTGGTTATAAACCCTCTCCTTCTGCTTTTTAATCTTCTTTCTCCTATCTCCTATTAGAATGAGCCTTCCTCCACCCTTTACTCTTAATACGAGCTTCCTGTCCCAGTTCCTCAGTGTGTAGGAAGCGTACCACCGAGTGTATCCTGTAATCTGGATGAATTCATCCAGTATTTTGCACTTTCGCCTCTTTAGTGCCACCTGATACCTTTTTGCCACTTCCCTGCTTACTGCCCTTCTCTCATTCATTGTTAATCCCATAGACCACCTCCATTTACTATTGACCATTGACCAGTTACCAACAGAGTAGCGGTGCGACCCCGATTTGCATCGGGGCATGCTTATCAATGATTGTTTCAATCTATTTACCTGAGTAGTTACATGTGATATACTAGGGGCTTATTGTATCGGAATTTCAAAAATTCCGATACAATGATTAGGGGTAGTAGGGGAAAGAATCTGCTTTCCCCTGCGGGGTGACAGCGGAGTCCAGCCCTCTATGATTTATGAATTTATAGTGAAATTAAGAAATATGATAAAACTATGAAGCTAAAAGAAAAACAATACATAGAGCTTAGAGGGCGGGACGGAACGCCAGAGGGGCGGTAGTCCCTATGGAAGTTATCCCGAAGGGATTAACTTATGATGATGGAAAATGACAGACCGAAAGAGGCTTGCGGGGTTTTTGGTATTTATGGGCATCAATCCGCTGCAGAATTGACCTACCTGGGACTTTACGCTTTACAGCACCGTGGCGAGGAGAGTGCCGGGATTGTCGCTGCTAACGGTAAAGAAGCAAAGTCTTATCTGGGCATGGGGTTGGTAGCCGATGTATTTGGCGGGAGGTTTGATAAATTACTTCCAGGGCATCTTAGCATTGGACATGTTCGTTATTCAACCACAGGCTCTTCTGCGGCGAGGAATATTCAGCCATTTCTCGTTGATTATGCCGGCGGAGGTCAATTGGCAGTTGCTCATAATGGTAATCTTGTAAACTCCACCCAATTACGAAATCATTTAGAATCTTTGGGCTCAGTTTTTCAATCAACAATGGATAGTGAAATAATTATTCATCTCATCGCTCGCTCTCGAAAGAAGGACTTTGCGGAAAAAATTGTTCACTCCATTTCTCAGTTAAAGGGTGCTTATTCCTTCGTCTTTCTGGCAGGAGATATGCTCATTGCTGCCCGCGACCCATATGGTTTTCGTCCTCTCTGCCTGGGGAAAATAGACAATGCTCATATAATTGCCTCTGAAACCTGTGCTCTTGATTTGATAGGGGCAGAATATTTGCGGGATGTAGAGCCGGGGGAAGTAATCTTTATTGATAAAAATGGGCTGCACCCACTAACACCATTTCCAAAGAAGAAACATTCCTTCTGTATTTTTGAATATATCTATTTTGCCCGACCTGATAGTAATATATTTGGCGGAAATGTTTGTCTTACCCGAAAGATGATAGGGCGAAAGATGGCGCTTGAGATGGCCGCTGACGGGGATTTGGTAGTGCCGGTCCCGGATGCCGCTAACTATGCTGCTCTTGGTTTTGCCGAAGAATCCGGACTTCCATTTGAGATGGGAATGGTCAGAAATCATTATATTGGTCGCACATTTATTCAGCCGACACAGTCAATCAGAGATTTTCAGGTGCGCGTAAAGCTTAGTCCAATAAAAAATCTCTTTCGTGGGAAAAAAGTAGTCGTTATTGATGACTCTATTGTTAGAGGAACGACCGGCCGCACGCGAATGAATACCCTGCGGCGGGCCGGGGCGCGGGAAGTGCACCTGCGGATAAGTTGTCCTCCCCACCGTTTCCCGTGTTACTACGGTATAGATTTTCAAGCAAAAGGGGAGCTGATAGCCTCCTCTCGCGAAATAGAGGAGATTCGCCAGCATCTCGGGGTAGATAGCTTAGAGTACCTCAGTCTTGATGGATTATTACAGGCAATGCCTGTTGATAGTAAAGAATTTTGCACTGCCTGCTTTAATGCTGATTATCCGCTCAAACCTGATGAAGAGATAGCAAAGCATAGATTGGAAGAGTAAGGCACAGACCCTAAAGCCAGAATCCAGAACCCAGTAGTCAGGAGTTGATTATTTTATTCTGAATTCTGACTCCTGAATTCTGGCTTATAATAACATTGTAAGTTCCCACCGTCCCTTTTGCCGCTGCCTTTTGATGATTTTCCTTCCTGACCTCGTTCGCATTCGCACCAAGAAACCGATGGAGCGATTTCTTTTTGTATTAGATGGCTGATATGTTCTTTTTGGCATTTTTCCTCCGTAGTATTTCAGTTGCTAGTTATCAGTTGTCAGTTGTCACGGATTTTCCCTGAGCCCTGGAAACCGATCCCTGTAAACTATGATAACATTAATAAGCTTGTTTGTATATTTTAATTGCATCTTCAGATGTTAATTTTCTTGGATTATTCTCTAACGGGCGGCTTACTCCCATAGCTGCTGCAGCCATTTCTTCCAGCGAGTACTTTTTTATCTCTACACCTATTTTTTTTATTTTAGCTGGTATCTGAACATTGTGCAAAAGCTTGCGAACTGCCGTAATTGCCATCAGCGCTGCATTCTCCTGTGAGAGATTGTCGGAATTTCCTCCCATTACTTTCCCGATTTGGGCAAATTTTTTCTCCGCGGATTTGTAGTTAAATTCCATAATGTATGGCAGCAGGAGAGCGTTGCTAATTCCATGTGGAACCCTGTAAAATCCTCCTAACGGGTAAGCAAGGGCATGGGTTGCTCCCACACCTGCATTTGCGATGGCAATGCCGCCTAAAAGGCTTCCCATAAGCATGTTTTCTCTTGCCGTAAGATTGCCCCCATCATTAAAGGCAATAGGTAGATTCTTTGAAATTAATTCTATTGCTTTCAGGGCAAAAATATCAGTCATTGGATTCGCTTGTTGTGAAGTGTAGGCTTCAATGGCATGGGTTAAGGCGTCCATTCCGGTCGCTGCGGTTATCGCAGGAGGCATAGAAAGTGTCAGAAGCGGGTCAAGCAGTGCCATCTCGGGAAATAGATACGGACTATTAATTCCTCCTTTTCCAACCGGTCTATTTGAGAGTACGGAAGTAAAAGTAACTTCGCTCCCTGTTCCTGCAGTGGTGGGCATCATTATTTTGGGCAGCCCTGGCGCATGGACTTTGTTCATTCCCTGATAATCACTTGCCTTACCTTCATTTTTAGCAAGCACTGCGGCGGCTTTGGCTATATCCATAACGCTGCCTCCTCCCAATCCAAGAACGAGGTCGCATTCTCGTGCGAGGCTTCCTGCCTCATCCGCCACATCTACCCATGGCTCTGGAGGGACATCAGTGAAAGTTTCATTGCTTATTCCTTCTTGATGTAAGAATTTCTCTACCTTACTTATCAATCCGGCATTTCCTATTCCTGCATCGCTCACTATAAGAACTTTCTTTGCTCCAATTTTCTTTACCTCGGTACCAATTCTATCAGCAACTCCGCAGCCAAAAATTATCTCAGGAACTATTCTGAATGTGAACACAGTTTTCTTACCTCTCTTATATCTTCCGGTGTATCTACTTCCGGACAGCCCTGTCTCGTTTTTACCATTTTAATCCGGTAGCCATTTTCCAGTATTCGAAGCTGCTCTAATTTTTCTGCCTTCTCAAGCGGCGTTGGAGGCATTTTTGCTAACTTGTGCAAGAATAATTTGCGATAGGCGTAAGGGCCGATATGCTTGTAATGATTTATTCGTTTCTGGTCTCTAAAATATGGAATGGGAAGGCGTGAGAAAAAGAGAGCAAATTCATTGCAGTCAACGACAACTTTGACAATGTCAGTTTTCATTAGCTCTTTCTCATCTTTTATTTTGGCATAGAGCGCACTTACGGGAATTGAATGGTTTTTGAGGAGCGGCTTCAGAAGTGCCTTAATCATCGCGGGAGGGAGTAGGGGAGCATCGCACTGAATATTGACGATAATTGCTGAGTTGGGAAGCCTTAGCCTGGCAGCAGTTGCGGCTACGCGGTCACTTCCTGAGCTGAATTGTCCTCGCACAAGGAGAACTTCTCCGCCGAATCTCCTGACTTCTCTCATAATCCGCTCATCGTCTGTAGCGACGATTATCCTGTCCAAAACTTTTGCTGCTTCTGCCTGCCGGTATACTCTCTCTATAATCGTTTTTCCGCAAATATCAAGAAGAGGTTTTCCCGGAAGTCTTCTTGAGTTATACCTGGCAGGAATAATTCCAATCTTTTCCATTATCTTTACCTATTTTACTCATCAAATTCAACCCTCCCTCTACAGCCTTCTTTCCTTTATCATTGCTATTTTTCTTACTATGTATTCTTGCTGCTTTAAGGTAAGCTCTGGATAAATAGGGAGAGCGAGGGTTTCTCTTGATGCCTTTTCAGCTTCCGGGAAATCTCCTTTCTTGTAGCCGAGACAAGAGAAGCAGGGCTGGAGGTGAAGCGGAATTGGGTAATATACCGCTGTGTTTACTCCTTCTGCTTTGAGCGATTCTTGCAGTTTATCGCGGTTTGAAGCTCTGATAACATATTGGTTATACACATGAAAATTTTCAGGGAGAGAGTGTGGCGTCTGAATAGAACAAAGCCCGTATTCTTTAAAGAGGCTGTTGTAAGTATTGGCATTGTGCCTCCGTTTTTCCGTCCAGTTGTCCAGATACTTTAGCTTAACGGATAGAACAGCAGCTTGAAGGGCGTCAAGGCGAAAGTTTCCTCCAATCATATGGTAGTGATGTGCATCACCAACACCGTGAACTCGCAGAGATTTCAGCTTTTTCGCTAAATCAGGGCTATTAGTTATCACCATGCCTCCATCGCCATATCCGCCCAGGTTTTTACTTGGGAAGAAAGAAAAACAACCCATATCTCCTATTGCGCCGGCAAAATTTTCTCTGTACTTTGCCCCTATTGCCTGGGCAGCATCTTCAATAACCTTTATTTTTTGTTCTCTGGCGAGCGTCATTATGTCATTCATCTCGGCGCACTGACCGTAAAGATGAACCGGAATTATTGCCCTGGGTTTCTTCTCTCCTTTCTCAAAAAGCTCTTTCAGTTTGTCCGTACTTAGATTATAGGTTAGGGGGTCAATGTCCACAAATATCGGTGTTGCTCCTAATCTGATAATTACTTCTACAGTGGCAAAAAAAGAGTAAGGAGTAGTAATAATGGCATCGCCCGGTTCAATATTAATAGCCATCAGGCTTGCAAGGAGAGCATCGGTGCCGGAAGATAGCCCAATTGCATATCTGGCATTACAGTAGTGGGCTATTTCCTCTTCTATTTTCATTACTTTGGGACCAAGAATAAAATATTGGGCTTCCAATACCTCTTCAACAGCAAGCATTATCTCATCTTTAATCACCGCATATTGTGATTTCAGGTCAAGTAAGGGTATCTTCATCATCATTTAAGTTCTCCTACCCATTCCGAGGGAGAAATTTCCTTGTGAGGAACTCTGGAACGGTAAAATTCATATTGCAATTTTTTTATCCCTCTCATTTTATTGCCCGCGTCAAAAATTGAAAAAGGGATTAGCTTTGCCAGTTGTAAATGTAACTTTGATTTTTTTTGTCTGAATCCTAAAGCGATTTTCCCATCAGCAATATATTGTGCCCACCCTATACTTCCCCAAAGACCGGCCGGGCCAAATTTATCCGAAAGAAGAACATCTTCAACAAAAACCCTGACGGGACCGGAAAAGGGGGCAAGGACATCGTGAAATGCAATTATGGCTCTGTCAGAAAGATGCCTGGAAAATAAATCAAAGTCTAATTTTGTTCCTTTATATCGGTGGTCTCCATCTATCCAGAGAAGCCTGATTTTTCTGCTCCATCCTTTGGCAAGTTCATAAGAATACTTCTGGTGAAATTCAACCATATTTTCAACACCTGCTTCTCTTAAATTTGCATGGAAGTGCTGTCCGCACGTCCCTTCATTTTTCAAGTCGGGGTCTGTTGGTGATGGAGAAGTCAGAGGGTCAACTGATATAATGCAAGGTTTGTTTGAGAGCTGGGCTCCTTTAGCCAGTACAATAGTTGATTTACCTTTAAAGCTTCCTATCTCTAATATTTCTCCGTCAGCTGTCGGGAAAAAGGCGAGGAGAGCGAGGAATCTTGCTTCTCTCCCGGTGAGATTACCATCTATGTCTTTTGAGTCCTCAGCAATCTTTTTTATAAGATTATTAACATTCTCAGGGAGAACTGTCATTGTGTACTCTCTCTCCTCCATTGCAACTCAAGCAGTTTTGCATATTTTAAAAATGAACCACCTGCTCCGGTTGCTGCTATCATAAAACCATCAAGTCCGTTGAGAAAACCGAGCTTTAGAATATATGCTCTTAAAAACATACCGGCTCCATGAAGAAAAGGAGTAAATGAAGTTGCTTTTTTACCAGCATCAAAGAGTTCCTTAGCCATAATTGTCGTTCTTTCGTTCAAGACATTAAACATATCGGAATAGTTAGAAAAGCTAAAGTGTTCTATTGGAGTAGTTACTTTCTTCACAGTGCCTTTTGTCAACCACGCCTCATGTGTCAGAAAGTGAAACTGTCCCGCATTTTTCTTAAATAGCCTTACTGTATAATCTGGCCACCAATCAGAGTGCTTTATCCACTTGCCGTGAAATAAATTTTTTCTGGGGAAGCTATAAGCATCAGCACTATGGGAATAGTTAACTATTTTTATAATTTCATTTTTTGTCTCCTTCGGTATCCTTTCATCGGCATCAATAACAAACACCCATTCATACCTGCATTTAGCAACTGCACTATTTTTCTGAGGGCCATCACCTTTCCATTCTTCAACAAATACACGGCAGCCAAATTCTTTTGCTATTTCCACTGTTCGGTCTGCGCTCTCTGAATCAAGAACTACAATATCATCGGCAAAAGAGACACTTTTGAGGCAATCAGGCAGCCTTTTTTCTTCATTTTTGGTAACAATTGCTACAGAAAAGGGAGCTTTTTGCACCTTCATTTTAAGCTGCTTTCTTTGCGATACAGGTTATATAATCAGACAGACAAAATCTCTTGAAGAGCATAGCCGCACGGGATAGAATACCTTCATTGTTGTCTTTTAGAAAATGCGACCATGATTCAAAACGCACTGGACTGAATTTAGAGGCTTTCATCAGATATGAGAGGCTTCTTCTGTCAAAGGCATATATATGCCAGGGAAAACCGAAATTAAAAGAGCGTTTTAATCCTAATCGACACATATACATCTTACAAGAATCAGAGACACCTTTGTAATTCGGGACCTGTAAAAAAAGGAAACCTCCCGGCTCAAGTAAATCATGGCATTTTTTTACTATGTGCATTAGGTCAGGTATATGCTCAAGGACATCCCAGAGCATAATTCCTTTAAATTGATAACGGGGACTGAACTCATCAATACTTCCTGAATGGAGAGGTATCTTTAGCGTTTTTTGTCCAATCTCTGTAAGAATAGAACTTGGGTCAATGCCCTCACAGCGAAGCCCATGCTTTAATGCCTCAAGAACGAAAAGCCCGGTGGCGCATCCCACATCAAGAACTCTACTTCCTTCCGGCAAAAATTCTTTCACTAACATAACTTTTTGATAAGAGACGATATAAGAGCGGTCTTTATTGCTTTTCCAGGTATCGTAAGACCATTCTTCATAGAAAGATGAGTTTATAGAGTCTTTGTTCTCATAAATCTCTGAAAGCGATTCTTTCCTAAAGCGAGGGCTGACATAAATAATGTTACAGTTGGAGCAGTGATAGAATCCAATCTTATCAGGCCCCTTAAAGAGCAGTCTGGGAATAGCTTCAGGTGGACATAATGGGCAGGTTGTCTCTTCTAATATTCCCTCAAAACCTCCGAATTTAACGGGTTTTCCCATATCTATATCAAATCTCTTCCGGCATTTTAGCACAGAGTCCTATAAACAGGGCAAATAACATCCCTGTTTTTGGAGTTAATATCTGTGTAGCGGCCAGGCTGCCTATGAGTAGCACAAGTCCATAAGAGAAAACGGAAAAACCTGTTGCCGTGTGCCGATGCTGCCAGCCAGCCTTGAGCATTATTGCAAAGAGCCAGCAAAGAGAAATCAAGCCCACTATTCCGTGGTTTGCGGCGGTGTGAAGAAAGCTATTATGTGGGTCTCTAAATTCCTCCTGAAGCGCAGGAACGTCAAATTTTTCCATTGCTAACTGATACCCGCCAGTACCTACTCCAATAATAGGATTTTTTGTAAAAATCTTTACCGCCCCCTCCCACATATGGAGTCGCAGGCCAATGCCTGTCCGTGGATCTCCTTCACGGTATAGCCTTATATCATTTATTGTCTGGTCAAAGCGATGTCGGACGACAGGGGATAGAAAAAGTGCGCTAACAATCAAAATGCTGATAGCGGCGACCTTAAAAATATGCTTTTGTCCAAGGAGATTATAGGCAATTAACGGAGAAAGCGCTATGAAGGCAAGATAACCGATTCTTCCTTGACTAATAGATAGTGTAAAAAGAAGCAAGAGTATCAGGAAAAGTATCAATATTCTGTGCTTTAATCTATTTTCCTTTAAAAAGTAAAATGATGATATTGACATTCCCAGGACAAGCAAGAGCGACATAGTTATCCGTCGCCCTTCAAAGACTGTCGGAAGCCATTCTCTCATTGGAATAAGGTCTATGAACTGCCCTACAGAGAAAAGAGAAGTAATTGTTAGTCCGGCGAGAAATGCCTTGAAAAAGGTTTTTGGCGAATAATGGGAGAAAGATAATGAAGCAATGGCAAAGGCAAATAACCAGTAGTAACTTTTTCTTGCAAATTCAAGCCCGAGAGAGAAGTTTTCTGTATAAATAAGTCCTATCCACGGAATGGCCATGAACACCAGCACCGGAAGAAATATTTTTTTGTTTTTAAGCAGTTGTTGCTTGCTTTTAAGAAACCTTCCTGAGAATATCCATAAGAGAAGGGTCAATAAGCCGAAAATCACCATCGGGGTAGTGCCAATAGGCATAGAAAAGAACATTGCGCAAAATGTCCAGAAAATTAGCTTTTCTACCGCTATGCCTTTATTTTTTAACAATTCCATTTTTGCAAAAGTATTCCTTTGAATTTATTGCCATCTGTAAAATCGCATCATTTTTGCTGAGGTTCTCTCTGGAAATGGGCGAGTGCCAGAGATGAAAACATATTGCGATGAATGGATGCATCTTTCGTATTAACCCATATCTATAAAGCCTTACTGTAAGCTCAGAATCCTCCCTTCCCCATCCTACAAACTCCTCATTGAATCCGTTAACAGCCAAAAGGTCGTCTCTGAAGATACCCATATTACAGCTTTTTGCTTCTTCTACCTTCCTGTTTTTTAAAGATGGGAAAAAGGGCATCCGAAGAAGATGATGGGTGTTTGATATAGAACCGTAAAATATTAACCTGAGAAGATAGAGGGGCGAGGCGGTGTGAGTGCTCATAAATTTCTCTGCTACCTTTTTGCCAACCAATACTCTTTTTCCCTGAAAAAAACAACCTTTCTCAGCCATCAGGATATGGTCAGCTACAAAATGCTTGTTAGGAATACAATCGCCATCTAAGATTATGAGATAATCGCTGCTTGAACATTTAATTGCTTTATTTCGGATCTCTGCTGGTCTGAATCCGCTATCCTCCTGCCACAGATGAGTGGCGGGAAATGATGCCCTCTCTTTAAAGGTACTTATGAGGGTTGCTGTCTCATTGCCCGAGCCGTCATCGGCAATGATGACCTCATCAGGCAACCTTGTCTGGAGGTTTAATCCTTTTAGGACCCGCTCCAGAGCAGATGGATTATCATACGTTGTAATAATGATTCCCACTTTCATTTTAAAAATCGCCTATTCTCTACAGCGTCTAAGATATCCTGTGCTTTTATTGCTTTCATACACTTATGATGTCTCTTTGGGCAATTTTTTTTCATGCAAGGGCTGCACCTAATTTTTTTCTGAACTATAATATGACCGTTGCCCCGGGGAGCTGTTCTCCGGGAATCGGTGGGGCCAAAAATTGTTACCACCGGGGTTCCCACCGCAGCAGCAATATGCATATTTCCCGTATCGTTAGTAACGAATAGTTGACATCTGGAGATGATGGCGGCTAATTGTCGGAGATTTGTTTTTCCGGCAAAATTAAGCGGCTTGAATTTCATCATCTCTGCAATTGAAATCGCTGTTTTCCTTTCATCAGGGCTGCCAAAAATAGCTATTCTCGCATCATATTTTTGCACTAACTCATCGCTCACTTCAGCAAATCTTTCCGGGAACCAGCGCTTGGCAGGACCGTGGGCTGCCCCTGGATTTATTCCGATCAATCTCTTTTGTGATGAAATATTAGCTCCCCGAAGTAGCTCATCAGCGCCTACCTTCTCTTCCTCCGTTATATTCCATATCAGTTTTACCATTTCCTGATTAGACCTAAAATTGCCTGTTATGGATAGATATTTTTCTATTAGTTGAAGATAGTAAAAAACTTGATGCTCTTTTTTGAAATTAAGTGGACGCTTTATCCGCTGAGTAAGAAGAAGGGAACGGCCGTTGGTAGAATAGCCTATTCTTTTGGGAATACGAGCTAATCGGAAAAGAAGAGCCGAAGAAAAGGAATTTGGAAAGAGTATTCCTGTTTCAAATTTATTAACCGCTATCTTCCCGGCTAATTCAAAGTAACTTTCTTTCTCTGTCATTACGATTATTCTATCAATATCGGGGTTAGCTTTAAGCGCCGGCGCTACCCATTCTTTGGCTAATGCAGTGATAGAAGCGGAAGGAAAGCTCTTGCGAAGTAGATGAAGCGCCGGTGTACAGAGCACAGCATCTCCAATCCAGTTAGGCACTCTGACTATAATCTTCTTTATTTTACTCATTGGTGCAAAATTTGCTCCTCCAGCAGTTTTTCCCCTTTAATAATTTTTAGCTTAATTACCATGCAGAAGAAATCTATTGAAGGCTCTTCCTCCGTCAAGGCAATACGAACTGCATCTTTTTCAGTGGTAACGATAAACTCAGCCCTTTTCTCTATTGCTTTTTTCTTTATCTCCCGGAGCTCATTTTCCACATACCAGTGATGGTCAGGAAAACGGAGTTTTTTTACTAAAACAGCCCCCAGCCCGATAAGGGTTTTCTCAAAAGATTCCGGGCTGCCAATGCTGGATAAAGCAAGGATTTTTTTTCCTGAGAGGACAGCAATTTCCTCTCTGCTTCCTGTTCTGATATCAATTAGGTGTTCGGGAAAATGAATGGTCTGCACGATTTTGGCGTGAGGATTAATTTCCCCTAATCTCTTAATCAGGTTATCAATGTTATCTGCCTGGTCAACTCTTGTCAGTAGAAAAATTTTTCCTCGTCTGAGGCTCCTCAAAGGCTCACGCAATCTTCCTCGCGGCAGAAGCCTCCCGTTGCCAAATGGAGCAGCGCTATCAATAATGACAATATCTAAATCCCGATGGAGTCGTAAATATTGAAATCCGTCATCTAAAACAATGGTATCTGTTCTAAAATTGGTTATTGCGTAGCTACCTGTCAATCTGCGGTCCCCTCCCACCAGCACCGCTATTCCAGGTAACTTCCGGGATAGGAGATAGGGTTCGTCTCCAGACTCTTTAACATCCATTAATGTCTTTGCCCCATCAGAAACTACTCCTATTTTACTATGGACTATGGACCATCGACTGTGGATTCTCTTATATCCACGGCTTAAAATTGCTACTTTTCTCCCCCTTTCCTTAAGCAACCCCGCAATCATAGCCACAGCCGGTGTCTTTCCAGTTCCGCCGGCGGTGATATTTCCTACGCTTATTACGTAACATGGCAGTTTTCTGCGGCGCAAAATATCCCTGCGATAGAAGAGAGCGATAAAAAAAATTACAACGCGATAAAGTTGCGAAAGAACTGTGAGAATTATATTCAGGAAGTAACCCGATATCCCTGTTTTATTGCTGAGACCCTCCAGTTGCTTTAACCAGCCGTTTTTTATATTAGAAATAATCATCTGCCCGTTGCGTGATTGCCATCAATGTTTTTTCTAATTCCTGTCTTTTGCTTTCCAATGATTTGCCTGCAGTCTCTCTTGGAACTTTAACAGGCGCGCCATAGATAAGGACAACGCGGCTAAAAGGGTAGGGGATGAGGAGAGCGTCCCAGCTGCCAAGCACCTTTTTCCTCTCAGCGCCATAAGCTACCGGGACTATTGGAAGTCCTGTTCTCTTTGCTATGTGCACTATACCTGGTTGAGCAATGTATTTAGGCCCCTGTGGCCCATCAGGAACGACCACTCCGTCATAACCGGATTTCAGCTTCTCTGTTATGCCCAAGATTGCTCCTTTACCACCGCGGGTCGTTGACCCACGGATTGTTTCTGCTCCGAACCGGGACGCTACTGCAGCTATATAATCTCCGTCGCGACTGGAGCTGATTAAGACTTGAATGTGACGATAACGAAAGATGTATGTTAGTAAAAAAAGTCGGTTGTGCCAGAAAGCATAAATAGCATTCTTTTTTTCCCCCTTCAGTGCATTCAGATTTTCTTTCCCAATAATTTTAATGCGCACTGTTTTCCCGATTAGAAAAATTATCAGCCAGCCAAGAAAAGAAATAAGTTTTAATATAATATTTTTCATAAGCACTGCCATTCTTTACTGTTGGCTCTTCTCTTCTGGCTCTCTTCATGTCTGTCGGTTGCGACAATTCTTCCACCATCAAGTACAATTACACAATCAGCATCCCTGAGCGTGGAAAGACGATGAGCAACGATAAATGTTGTTCTGTTGGCCATCAGCTTCCGAAGAGCATCCTGCACCAATTTTTCTGACTCTGTGTCTAAAGCTGATGTCGCTTCATCAAGGATTAAGATGGGCGAGTCCTTGAGAATTGCCCGGGCAATGGCAATTCTCTGTCTTTCTCCTCCAGAGAGCCTTATTCCCCTGTCTCCCACCGATGTCTGGTAACCCTCGGACATCTTTGCAATAAATTGATGGGCATTTGCAATACGCGCGGCTCGCTCCACCTGCCTGGAAGAAACATCTTTTCTGCCATAGGTAATGTTATTATAAATTGTATCATTGAAAAGGATTGTCTCTTGAGTGACTATTCCTATCTGCTCCCGCAGGGACTCCATAGTTACTTTTTTGATATTGTAACCATCTATTTCAATTGAGCCGGATGTAGGGTCGTAGAAACGGGGTATGAGATTAACCAGAGTTGTCTTTCCCGACCCGGTAGGCCCAACCAATGCTACCGTTTCTCCAGCCTTGACTTCTATGTCAATATCTTTGAGCACAACTTCGGTGTCATTATATGAAAAACTCACCTTTGAGAAGCAAATCTTATTTTTTATTCTGGGAAGCGGGATGGCATCCGGTGCATTTTTCACGGTGGGGTAGGTGTCAATAATTTTAAAGATGCGTCCGGCAGCGGCTAATCCCTGTTGAATCATTGCATTAACATTGCTGAGTTTTGCAAAAGGACCAGTCAGTGAGGCAAAAAGTAAAAGAAAGAAAATAAAGAGAGCGCTGGAGAGGGCTCCCTCCAGAACAAGCCAGCCCCCATAAAGAATAATTATCACTCCTCCCAAAGTAGCAACAAGACGTATCATAGGAGAAAGTCCCGTTTGGCGCTTTGCCAGTTTCATAATAACATTAAAAAATTCCTTATTCTCATTCTGAAATTTATTTATTTCGTAATTTTCCATTAAAAATGCTCTAATAATCGGCGCTCCGAAAATTGTCTCTCCAATAAAAGAATATATGTCAGCCATTTTCTCTTGAGATCTGGCGCTGATATAGCGGATTTTTCTTCCAATTTTGACTATAGGAAGGGCAATAAAGGGAGCAGTTACAATAGATAGCAAAGCAAGCTGCCAGGGAATAAAAATAAATATAGCAATGAGAAAAACTACTACCTGGAGTGATTGCTGCAGGAGATTAGCCAATGCTATGCTGATTGAACTCTCAACGAGCTTAACATCATTAGTTGAGCGCGAGATAAGCATTCCGGTACGATGACTGGTAAAATAATCAAGGGAAAGAGATTGGAGACTCCTATGAAGGATGGAACGCATATTCATAGCTACACCTTCGGCAGTATAGAACATAAAATAATCCCTGCCAAAGGCACATAGCCCACCGAGAAAGGCGAAACCCACCAAGGCAATGGCAATAACTGCCAGTAAATGCCATCCATCATAACGTTCAAGAAAAAGAACCATCTTCTCATCTACAGCTTGCCTTGCCTGTATAATAAGTGACCTGTCTGCCGTGTCGAGCACGTCACAGTCAGGTTGGTCAGTATGAGAAGGGAGTGGCTCTATCTCCTGATGAGCGGCTGTTTCATTCTCGCCCAACACTCTTTCAAGTAAGGGAATAATCGTGCCCAGGGAGAGTAGGCTAAAGATAGAATAAAAGAGCATACAGGTAATTGCCAGGAGAAACTTTCCCCGGTACGGCTTGAGGGATTTTATCAACCTTAAATACATTTTTTATCCATCGTATCGGAGAATACCGAGGAGAGATAGCTTGCCAATGGTTGCCAGTTCTTTGCTTTTACTACTATATGGCAATGCTTTGCTATCTTTGAGGAAGGGTTAAAACCTAAAGCCAAACCTCCATACTCTTTGGCCACCTTCATCATTTCCAGATCACCTTGACTGTGTCCGATAACCAGCGGCGCCTTTGCTCTAAACTCTTTTATTCTTTCTCTTGCTCTATCGGCCTTATCTGATGCTTTTATCATTAGTTGCTCTTGCTCTATGCCATTGCTAACTATTCTTTCGCTGTCTTTTCGCCAGATACAATGATTGCTATCATAAAAGCTAATTAATTGACGTCCCTCATCCCTGAATTGAACTTTGTATTCATTTAAAACCATATCTAATCCAAAACTGATAAATCCTGTCTTTGCATGTTTGGATAGAATACTTAACACTTTCTTTGCTCCGGGAAAAGATTTGGCAGGAATAGGCCTGGCAGCAGCTTGCAAATACGAAAGCGGGATACCGCGAAATCTTCCAGAAAAGAAACACATGAGCTTATGATTATTAACCAAGCGAATCAAGTGAAGAAACATTATTATGGGGTAGTAAGCAATGAAGGAAATAATGTAGAAAATAATCTTAATGTTTCTGTCGTCAAAATAAAGAAGACAACAGTTTTTGAATAAAGATAGTCCGGTTGTTCTTGGATAAACACAGCCATCCATGTCTATTAGAACCAGGTCTACTTTTCTTAAATGTTTATCTGTCTCTTCTTTACTATAAACAGAATAAATATGAGAAGCTATCTCTTTCACTAATTCACCGTCTTTGCATTAATTGATTAAAAGAATCTACGTAAGTGTGAATTTTATCATAGAAAGGCAGCAATCGCAAAAATTACTCTTTGCCGGGTAATATAATTTTGACTAAAATTCTAAGATGTGTTAAAAGCTATAACATAACAGCGGCTGGTGTGGCTCAACGGTAGAGCAGCGCACTTGTAATGCGCAGGTTGGGGGTTCAATTCCCTCCACCAGCTAATAAGTAGAGAGTAGAGAGAGATGAAATTAGAAATTGGAAATTGGAAATTAGTGACTGGTGCACTATTTTGAAAAGGGTTAAAGGGTTCAGGAGGAATTTGATATGAAGAAAGGTATTCACCCACCTTATGGGGAAGCAGTTATCACCTGTGCTTGTGGCGAAGTCATTCACACTCGCTCTACAAAAAAGAGCATCAAAATAGAAATATGCTCTAAGTGCCATCCTTTCTTTACAGGGAAACAAAAATTAGTGGATAGCGCTGGTCAGGTAGAAAGATTCCGTAAGCGATACAATCTATGATATTTTCTCATCTTAGAAAAATGAAAGAAAGGCATAATCAACTGTCTTTGCTTCTTTCCTCTCCTGAAGTAATTGAAGATAGAGATAGATATCGCCGTCTGGCGCAGGAATACGGTGAAATAAAGAAAATAGTAGAAAAGTTTAAAAGATATGAAAAGGTGCTGCAGGCAATTGACGAAGGTAAGTCAATTCTGAAAGATAAAGATAGAGAGCTGGCAAAGCTGGCAGCGGAAGAGCTTGAGAATCTACAGCAACAGAGAGTGAAGATGGAAGAAGAATTGCGATCTCTCATGGAACCGGGGCATAATGATGAAAAAAGAAGTGCCATTGTGGAGATAAGAGCCGGAGTCGGAGGAAATGAGGCAAGCCTCTTTGCTGCTGATTTATTTCAGATGTATACCCGTTATGCAGAGAGAAGAGGATGGACTATAGAGATGATGGGCAGTCATCCCACCGAGGTTGGCGGCTTTAAAGAAATAATCTTTGTCGTTAGTGGCAATGAATCCTATAAAGTGTTACAGTATGAAGGAGGGATTCATCGGGTACAACGCGTCCCGACAACGGAAACTCAAGGCAGGACTCACACTTCAACGGTTACCGTTGCCATACTTCTTGAAGCTGCCACTGAGGATGTGGAAGTAAAGATAAGCCCGGATAATTTAAGGATTGATACTTATCGCGCATCAGGTGCTGGTGGTCAGCATGTGAACGTTACTGATTCTGCAGTGAGGATTACCCATATTCCTACCGGAATAGTCGTTCAGTGTCAGGATGAGAGGTCACAGCAGAAAAATCGCTCCAAGGCAATGCGTGTCTTGCGAGCGAGAATACTTGACCACCACCGAAAAGAAGCAGAAAAAAAGACCTCAAATGAGAGAAAATCGCAGCTTAAAAGCGGGGAGAGGAGCGAGAAAACAAGAACTTATAACTTTCTCCAGAACAGAATTACTGACCACAGAGCTGGATTTTCTCTCCACAATCTGGATGAAATATTAAAAGGGGATATGGATAAGTTGCTCGCAGGCATCCAATCCTCATTGAGTAAGTAGTAGATAGGAATGGAGCTCAGTAAAGCGTTAGAATGGGGAACAAAATACCTCCACGAGCATGGAATTGAGAACGCCAGGGAAGGGGCAGAGTATTTACTTCTTGACCTGCTCAACTGTTCAAGGAGCAGCCTTTATCTTAATCATAACATCTCGCTTTCTACTAAGGAGCTATTTTCTTTCTTTTGTTTCATCAGGGAACGGGCAAGGTATGTTCCACCCCAGTATGTGACAGGTAAAACCTGGTTTTCTTCCCTCCCGTTTATAGTAAATGAAAATGTTATGATTCCACGCCCGGAGACAGAAATATTGGTGGAAACGGCTATAGAGCGACTATCGACTATTGACTATCGACTGCCGACTATCCTTGATATAGGCACTGGCTGTGGAAATATTGCAATTAGCTTAGCCACCTCCATTTCCTGCCAGGTATACGCACTGGATGTTTCCTGCCATGCTTTAAATGTTGCAAAGGAGAATGCAAAAGAACTCCTTGATGTTGACTCGGTAGCATTTATCTGTAAAGATATATTAGAATCAGAGTTTAAGCTTCCTAAAAACCTTGACCTTGTCATCTCTAATCCGCCATATGTCCCTCATGATGACATTAAAGGACTCCCTCGGGAAGTGAGAGAGTATGAGCCGCATATGGCACTTGATGGAGGAAAAGACGGAGTTAAGTTTTATCCATCAATAGTTTATCTGGCATCTGGGGCTCTTTCCAGCGGAGGATACTTAGCGCTTGAAGTAGGAATTGGGCAAGCAGAGAAGGTGAGAAAAATTATTTTTGAAAATGGGAGTTATCAGCAGATAGAGACAGTAAATGATTACGCAGGAATAGAACGAGTGATTATAGCAAAAAAGAAGTAAATGGATAAAATTATTATCTCTGGCGGGAACAGGCTGAAAGGGTCTGTCAAAATTAGTGGGGCAAAAAACTCTGCTCTTCCTATTATGGCGGCTACTCTTCTCACCAGGGGAAGCTCTGTCATTAAAAATATTCCTAACTTAAAGGACGTTACTACAATGAGCTACCTGCTGGTAGCCTTAGGGGCGAACATTATCATCTCTGGTGATGAGATTACTATAAAATGCGACAAGATAAAACGCTCCTTTATTCACCATGACCTGGTGCGAAAAATGAGAGCGAGCGTCTGCCTCCTTGGACCACTGCTGGCGAGATTTGGCAAAGTAGAGATTTCTCATCCAGGTGGCTGCGTCATTGGACCTCGTCCGATAGACCTTCACTTAAAAGGGTTAGAAAAATTAGGCGCGCAAATAGAAATGAAACATGGCTACATTATTGCTAAATCTGAAGATGGCTTGCGTGGAAACGAAATCTATCTTGGGGGTCCGCTTGGCTCCACCGTCTTGGGGACAGCAAATGTAATGATGGCAGCAACACTCGCCAGAGGAGAGACAATAATTGAAGGAGCTGCCTGTGAGCCAGAGATTGCCGACCTGGCAGCTTTCCTTAATGCGATGGGAGCAAAAATCATCGGAGCGGGAACACACATCTTGCGGATTGAGGGAGTGGAAGAACTCGGAGGAGCGGAACACACTATTATCCCGGATCGTATTGAGGCAGGAACATACCTCATTGCCGTTGCCATCAGTGGCGGGGATACCCTATTGAAAGGAGCTCGCCATGAACATCTGACGGCAGTTATAGACAGGCTTGAAGAAGCAGGAGTTAAAATTGAAAGAGCGCCCGATGGCCTGAAGGTAAAAAGAAAAAATGAATTAAAGGCAGTAAATGTAATTGCTCTGCCTTACCCGGGATTTCCTACGGACATGCAAGCGCAAATGATGTCCCTGATGAGTATTGCAAAAGGCACAAGTATCGTTGCGGATATGGTATATCCTGATAGATTCATTCATGTTGGAGAGCTGCTGCGAATGGGAGCTAACATTGTGCGTCAGGGCCCGCGGGCAACCATCATCGGGGTAGAAAAGCTTGGCGGTGCTCAAGTGACAGCATCTGATTTGAGAGCAAGTGCTGCACTAATTCTTGCCGGTTTAGCTGCTGATGGAGAAACTGAGGTTTCCAGAGTGTATCATCTTGATCGTGGTTACGAAAAAATAGAGGAAAAGCTCTCCAGTCTTGGAGCAAAGATTAAAAGAGTTACTGATAAGCCTTCAGGAAAGAAGAAAAAATGATTCTCTGCGCCAGAAAAGACAAAGAAATAATTGACGGATTCATTGAGAGGTCTGTCTTTAATGAAACTGTTGATAGAAAAGTAAAAAAAATAATTCATGCGGTGGCAAAGGAAGGAGACAAAGCGCTCATCAGATATACTCAGGAGTTTGACGGTGTGTCTCTAAGAGAAGAAGAGCTGCGTCTTTCTCAGAAAGAGATTGCCACTGCTTCTAAAAGAATTGACCACAAATTACGCCAGGTAATCCGTGATGTAGAAAAAAGTATTAAAGAATTTCAGCGGATGGATATGAGAAAATCATGGTCTGTTAGAAAAAGTGGACTCCTCCTGGGCAAGTTGTACCAGCCGCTTGAAAGGGTGGGAATCTATGTTCCTGGAGGGGAAAAACCACTCATCTCCAGCCTTTTGATGACCGTCGTGCCAGCCATTGCTGCTGGAGTTAACTCCATTGCGATTGCCTCTCCTCCTAAAGAAGAAGGCTTGCCACACCCGTATATAATTGGAGCAGCTCATCTCTTAGGTATAAAGGAGGTCTATAGGATTGGCGGCGCTCAGGCAATTGCTGCCTTTGCATTTGGCACTCAAAGAGTAAAAAAAGTAGATAAGATATTTGGACCAGGAAATAAATTTGTTATATCTGCTAAAAGACAGGTATTTGGCAAGGTTGGCATTGACCTTCTTCCCGGACCGAGCGAGATAGTTATTCTAACTGATGCCACGGCAAATGCTCGCTTCATCGCTGCTGACCTGAAAGCTCAGGCAGAGCACAACGAGGGAATGGCTATTCTGATAACTCATTCTCCTGCCTTAGCACAGGAGGTTGAAAAGGAGGCTAAAGGATTCCACATCATTGTTACCCGAACACTCAAAGAAAGTATCTTTATGGTAAATGAAATTGCTCCTGAACACTTAGAAATAATGGTTGAGAAACCGCGCAAGATATTAAAAGAAATTAAAAATAGCGGCGCAATCTTTCTTGGCGATTATAGTCCGGTGGCATTAGGAGATTACTCAGCGGGTCCAAGCCATATTCTGCCAACCGGGGGGACAGCTAAATTTTCAGCCGGACTCTCAGTAGATGATTTTCGTAAAAGTATAAATGTTATTTCTTGCAGCCAGAAGAGACTGCACCAGATCGGAGAGATGACATTGATGCTGGCAGAGGTTGAATGCCTTCATCATCATGCGGCATCGGTGACCATAAGAAAAAGGTGAGGAAAATGACGAATACTAAAAGAAAAGCAGGGGTAGAGAGAGTTACACAGGAGACTAACATTAAACTGGAAATTATTCTTGATGGAAAAGGGCACTCAAAAATAAGGACAGGAATTCCTTTTTTGGAACACATGCTCAGTCTGTTTTCCAAACATGGATTGTTTAATTTAACGATAGCTGCCAAAGGAGACACAAAAATTGACATCCATCATACCAATGAAGACATTGGCATCTGCATGGGAGAGGCAATTAAGAAAGCATTGGGAGATAAAAAGAGAATCAGGAGGTTTGGCTTTGCTTATGTTCCAATGGATGGAGCGCTTGCACGAGTTGTGCTTGATATAGGAGGAAGGGGTTCTCTCTTTCTTACCCATTTAGATGGGAGCACTCCCTTAATAGAAGCTGACATTCTCCATCCTGTAAAAAAACTTCAGAATTATAGCCTTGAGCACGCCAGACAGTTTTTAAGTGCTCTTACCAGGATTGCCGGGATAAATATGGATGTGAGCGCTCGTCCTAATATTGATATGCATCATGCTTTAGAAGCCATATTTAAGGCTTTTGGAATAGCCCTGAGTCAGGCAATTCAAATAGACACCCGAGTTAAGGGAATCCCCTCGATAAAGGGCAGACTATGAGATGCTGATTTTTCCCGCCATTGATATTCTTGAAGGAAAGGTCGTTCGACTTTCCCAGGGTAAGTTCAGTTCCAAAACAGTTTACAGTGACAACCCTCTCTCAGTCGCTATACAGTGGCAGGAAAAGGGAGCAAAATTCTTGCACATCGTTGACCTGGATGGAGCAAAAGCCGGCAAGCCAATAAATCTTGCATTAATTGAAAAAATAGCTCACGCTCTTAAGATTCCCATCCAGCTTGGAGGCGGAGTAAGAGATATTAACTCTCTCAAAATGATTCTGGACAAAGGAGTAGAAAGAGTCATTTTAGGTAGTGTGGTTGTGCAAAAACCCAGGTTTCTCAGTCAAGCTTGCAGCCGGTTTGGAGAAAGAATAGTAGTTGGGATTGATGCCCGTCATGGGCTTGTTTCAATTGCTGGCTGGAGAGAGACAACTGCGAAAAAGGCAGTTGAACTTGCTCGGGAAGTAGAGGCAAGCGGTGCCAAAACAATTATCTTTACTGATATAGAGCGTGATGGTATGCTTATAAGTTGCAATATAGATGGAATAACAGAAATACTTGCAGCCGTTAAGATTCCATTAATTGCCTCCGGCGGAATATCCACTACTGAGGATATTATAAAGCTAAAGAAATTAGGGTTGGCCGGAGTTATTATTGGCAAAGCGTTTTATGATGACAAGCTCACTCTTTCAAGTGCAATGGAGGTAGCTCAGTGAAAACAGTGGTATTGATTCCCGCATTTAATGAAGAGAAAGGGATTTCTCAATTGGTAAAAGACTTGCGGACAATTGTTGAAGAAATTATCGTAGTTGATGATGGGTCCTGTGATAAAACGGCTGCGGTAGCTGCTGATGCAGGAGCAAAAGTCATCTCTCACAAGGAAAATAAAGGAAAAGGAGTGGCTCTGCGAACAGGATTTCAAGCTGTCATATCAGATGGGGCGGATGCCGTAATTACAATGGATGGCGATGGCCAGCACGACTGGAGAGAGGTGCCGAAACTCATTAAGAAGGCTGAGGAAAGTGGAGCAGATATTGTCATTGGCGACCGCATGGGCGATATCAGCAGTATGCCGCCTATCAGGATTTTGACAAATCGTCTGACTTCATGGTTCGTTTCCAGGTTGGGCGGGCAAAAAATCTCTGACAGTCAGTCGGGGTATCGTCTTATTAAAAGGGAGGTCCTGGAGAACGTGAAGTTGGAGACAGCAAAGTATGATCTGGAATCAGAAATTTTAATTAAAGCAAGCCGCCAGGGATATACTACCTCATCTATCCCGGTGAAAACAATCTATTATGCCGGTGGAGTGAGTAAAATCAATCCTCTTATGGACACTCTGAGATTTGCCAGACTAATTGTGAGGCTTATGTGAAAAAAATAATTCTTGTTACCAATGATGATGGAATAGAGTCGGAAGGACTTACTGCACTTGCCGAAGCATTGCAGAACACAGGAGAGGTATTCATCATAGCGCCAGACAGGGAAAGAAGCGCTACCAGCCATTCTTTCAGTGCTTTCTCTCCTATTTCAGTCAAGTATATTAATTCCCATACAATGGCTATTATTGATGGAACGCCAACGGATTGCGTAATGTTGGCACTGAAGCGGCTTCTTCCAAGAATGCCACACTTAGTTGTCTCCGGGATTAACAAAGGAGCAAATTTAGGGGAAGATGTTAATTATTCAGGAACCGTTGCTGCAGCTAAGGAAGCCGCCATCTCAAAGATTCCTGCCTTTGCCATCTCTCTTGCTACACGCAATAACCACAATTTCGCCTTTGCCGCTCAGTTTGCACGGAAGATTGCCAGCAAGATATGTCTGCAGGGATTACCGCCAGGAACCTTACTCAATGTTAATGTCCCAAATAACGGGATGCCGACAGGGGTAAAGATAGCACGACTTGGAAAGAGAATTTACCACGATACCATTGAGGAAAAAGTGGATAAAACAACAGGAATAGTTCAATATCGCATTGCCGGGAGTGAACCTGACTGGGAGCAAGAGGAGGGAACAGACTTTCAGGCAATAGAGGAAAATATGGTTTCAATTACTCCTCTTTACCTGGATATGACGCACCACTCTTTCGTTAGTGAATTATGTAAACAAGGATATGATAAGCTTTGAAAAAGAAAGAAGAGATATGGTTGCCCTGCAAATCAAGGGAAGGGGAATAGTAGATGCGCGGGTTTTGGAGGCAATGAAAAAAGTAGAGAGACACAGATTTGTAGAAAAGAAGCTGGAGTCAAGCGCCTATACTGATTCTCCCCTCCCTATTGCCGCGAGACAGACGATATCTCAGCCATACATCGTTGCTCTGATGACAGAGTATCTTCGACTTGAGGGAAGAGAAAAAGTGCTGGAGATTGGAACCGGGTCAGGTTACCAAGCAGCAATTCTCGCTGAACTTGCCCGCGAGGTCTACAGTATAGAAAGAATTGAAGAATTAAGCCTGCATGCGGCGAAACTATTAGGAGAACTTGGTTACAGAAATATACACTTTAAGGTTGGAGATGGCACAAATGGATGGAGCGAACACTCTCCCTATGATAGAATTATTGTCACCGCTGGCGCAGTGGATATTCCCCCATTCCTCGTTGAACAACTCGGAGGAGAAGGGAAAATAGTCATTCCGATAGGAGCCAGATTTTCTCAGGAACTTGTTCTTCTTACGAAAAAGGAAGGAAAGATAAGAAAAGAAAAAAAAGGTAGCTGTATCTTTGTTCCACTTGTCGGAGAATATGGATAGTCTGAACAAACATAATAAATTTCCATCGGGGTGTAGCTCAGCCCGGTTAGAGTGCACGGTTCGGGACCGTGAAGTCGGCGGTTCAAATCCGCCCACCCCGACCAAATGAAACGAACTACTTCGCCGGGTGCACAAGTATGGAAAACTTGGGTCGTGCCAAAAAAGAGACTATAGAAGGAGGTGATAGAAATGCTTGATTAAGCCTCATTAGAAAATTTCATTTCTAATGAGGGAAGGCTTCTTGGAAATAGGTTTTTAGTAAAAGTTCTCTTATATTAATAATGTTCCCGCCTAAAATGGCAGAGATTAGGGTTGCTATCTTGCGATATTTTGCTTCTATCTCTAAAAGAAACGTTATTGAGCAGAGAGAAAAAGTTTCTGGCTCTATAAGATAATAGAGCTTGGATAGGAGGAAAAAGGAATGCAAGGTAGTAAACTTTATGTCGGAAATCTCTCATACTCTACAACTAATGAACAGTTGAAAGAGTTGTTTGCCGAACACGGTGAAGTTAAAGAAGTTAACATAATTGAAGGTAGAGGCTTCGGCTTTGTGGAAATGTCTGACACTTCTGGGGCAGAAAAAGCAAAAGAAGCATTGGATGGTAAGGACTTTCAGGGACGTAATCTGAAAATTGACGAAGCCCGTCCACCAAGAGAGAGAGAAAAAAGAGACTTCCGAAAGTATTAAGTAGGATCAAGTTAGGAGTTGCCGCAATCTTGCGGCAACTCCTTAATACTTTGCGCCTGTAGCTCAGCTGGATAGAGCATCTGCCTTCTAAGCAGAGGGTCCGGGGTTCAAGTCCCTGCAGGCGTGT
>BBPF01000679.1_pt1 | contig 24481 bp, 26 predicted proteins | sample 1343921 | NCBI WGS metagenome assembly BBPF01 (sample SAMD00019090, study PRJDB2971) | groundwater metagenome | isolation source: The Cedars highly-alkaline
TCTTCTGGCGTCTTCGTTCATAACAGTTGTAAGGGAGCAAGAGATAGAAAGTTTCAAGCAATACTTCCATTAAAGGGAAAGATTTTGAATGTAGAAAGAGCTCGTTTGGATAAGATACTAGCCTCAAAAGAAATTAAGTCACTTATAATTGCGCTTGGTACTGCAGTAGCAGAAGATTTTAACATTAATAAGCTTAGATATCATAGAATTATTATTATGAGCGATGCTGATTCAGATGGAAATCATATTAAAACTTTGCTTTTAACTTTGTTTTATAGATACTTTAGACCATTGATAGACCTGGGTTATCTTTATGTCGCACAGCCTCCTCTGTACAAAATTCAAGCCGGTAAGAGGGTGGAATATGCCTATACAGATGATGATAAGAGAAGAGTTCTGGACTCTATGAAGAAGGATAAGGATGAAGATAAGGTTGCAGGTTTGAATATTCAAAGATATAAAGGTTTGGGAGAAATGAATCCTTCTCAACTTTGGGAGACTACTATGAATCCTGATAATAGGATCTTAATAAGAGTTGAAATTGAAGATGTGAAAGAGGCAGATAGGATGTTTGATGTTCTTATGGGAGAAGAAGTTCTTCCAAGAAAAAAATTTATTCAAGCTCATGCCAAAAAGGTAAGCAATTTAGATATTTAGACTGATTGACAAAAGGCTTCCCTTTAGCTATTATCGACATATGGAAAAAAAAGGATTAATTATTAAGATTCGGACTTTTTTTAAGGAGGTTCGTCAAGAAACAAGAAAGGTTAACTGGCCTACCAAAAAAGAGGCAACTAGGTATACTTTTATTGTTATCGGTATTTCGGTAGCGGTGGCTGTGATTCTCGGAGGAATTGACTTTGTTTTCGTGTCAATACTAAGGAATCTTGTATTTTAATTATGTCAAAACAAAAATTATCACAACAAAAGAGATGGTATGTAATACATACCTATTCCGGATATGAAGAAGCCGTAGCCAAGAATTTGCGTCAGAGAGTTGAATCTATGGATATAGAGGATAAGATATTTAATATCGTTGTTCCTAAGGAAAAGAAGATTAAGATTAAGAATGGAAAAAGGAAGACCGTTGAGGAAAAGATCTATCCAGGATATGTTTTAGTTGAGATGATTGTTACCGATGATTCTTGGTATGTTGTTAGGAACACTCCTAATGTTACTGGTTTTGTGGGTGCTGGAACTACACCCCTTCCGCTTTCTGAAAAAGAAGTTGACCTTTTGAAGAAGAGGATGGGAGCAGATGTAGCTAAATATAAGATTGATGTTAAGGTAGGGGACATGGTCAAAATAACTGATGGTCCATTCAAAGATTTCGATGGAAAAGTTTCTGAGATTGACCCAGATCGTGGAAAGATAAAAGTTCTGGTAAATATGTTTGGAAGAGATACACCCGTTGAATTAGATTCATTGCAAATTAAGAAGATTTAACTTTTATGGCAAAAAAAATAAACGCAGTAGTCAAATTACAAATTGCTGCAGGAAAAGCAACTCCTGCGCCTCCAGTTGGTCCATCATTAGCTCAACATGGAATAAATATCGGTGATTTTTGTTCAAAATTCAACGACGAAACAAGAGACAAAGAAGGTTTTACAATGCCAGTTGAAGTAACTGTTTTTCAAGATAGAACTTTCACTTTCAAAGTGAAGCAACCACCTGCATCGGAGCTTTTAAAGAAAGCAGCTGGAATTGAGAAAGGAACTAAGACTCCGGGAAAAGGTAAAGTTGGTAAAATAACTAGAGAGCAGCTAAAGGAAGTTGCTGAGAAGAAAATGCCTGACCTTAATGCTGATGATATTGAAGCAGCTATGAGTATTATACAAGGAACAGCAAAGAACATGGGTATTGATATAGTAGAGTAGTTACTCTCTTTCATTAACGATTAATTTGTTATCATTTTATTATGCTTTCTGATTTTTCAAAAAAATTTCAACATTTTTTTTCAAAGGCGAGCAATATTGAACATCGATTTATTCCTGAATATCAAAAACTTGAAGAGATAATAATTGGACTAAAGAAAGAGGGGTATAAAATAGTTTTGACTCAAGGAGTTTATGACCTTATTCACGAAGGTCATGCTCTTTATTTAGAGGCCGCTAAATCATATGGAGATGTTCTTGTGGTTGGCGTTGATTCTGATGAATTGACCCGATTAAGAAAAGGACCTAATCGACCGATAGTTCCTCAAGACGAAAGAATCAAAATGCTTGTTCACCTTCGTCATGTAGATATAGTCACTCTCCGAGAATCAAATCATGGAAATGGAGACCTTATTAGAACCATAAGGCCAGACGTCCTTATAACCTCAGCTAGTACTTCTGATTTTGCAGATGGACATAAAAAAGAATATAAGGATTATTGTAAAGAAATAATAACTCTTCCTCCTCAGGCTGTAATATCTTCAACAGCCAGAATAAGGAATATCAACATAGAAGGTGCAGAGAATCTTGCCTCTGAGATAAGAAAGATAACCGAAGAATTTATTGATAAGATTAAAAAAGGATAAAACAATGAAAGTAATCATTGCTTACATTCCAGCTATACATAGGGGTTATATTGATTTCATTAATAAAAACCAGCCCAGCATAATATATTTGTTGGGTCTTGAGCTTGTTCGAGAAGTGCCACGATTAGAAAGAGATATCAGGGCTCTTGAGGCGTCGGAAGCGGTAAATGCTTTAAAGGGAATTGGATTGTTAGAAGTCTATGAGCTTACAAAAGAAAATATTACGAAATTAGATAATAGTATGGAAATAGTGATGCCAGACGAAGATGTTAGTCATCACTTTAAAGAATCATACCTAAAAGAAATTCCTGTTCAATTTGTACCCGTATTTTTAAGATGGGACAAACATAATTCTTTTAAGAAAGATGTTGTTATATCAGACAATATTATTTCAAGAGAGTTGTTTGATAGAGAAGTTATGAATAGAGCAGTAGCTGAATCGGAAAAGAGTTCAGATTGGTGGCGTCAAGTTGGATCAGTCCTTGTGAAAGATAGCAAAATTATTTTTACGGGATTTAATAGACCATTACCTTCGGATCAAGTTCATAATATTTTTGGAGACCCTCGTAGCAACTTTGATTACGGTGTAAGCTTTGAACTTTCTAAATTTATACACGCTGAAGCCGGAATGATCGCTGAAGCAGCGAGGAGGGGAATTTCTCTTGAAGGGTCATCTATATATATTACGACATTTCCTTGTCCTGCTTGTGCTAAACTAATTACTTCAGCCGGGATTAAAAAAGTTTATTACAAAGAAGGTTACTCCCTACTTGATGCGGAAGATGTATTGAAATCTTTTAATATAGAGATAATAAAAGTTGAGGATTAACCAACTCTGGTTAAAATAGGGGGCTTGTCTTTTTGTTCAGGGTCAGATGATATTAAGTGGGCATGTAGGTGAGTAATTGTTGCTCCGGTAAATTTTGTGTCTCCGAATCTAATAAAAGTAGTTCCACCTTTTATTTTTAATTCATCTGTTACTTCTGATATAATTTCTTGAAGCTCCGACCATCCTGTCGGAGTTATTTCTTTAATATTATCAATATGTTTTTTATGTATGAAGAGGATGTGAAATTTTGCTCCCTCATAAGGGAACATATTATTGGTTGCAAGCCATGAATTTGTTTCTTTGAAAATCGGATTTTTATGGTATTTTTTTAAGTGCTCAGCACAGAACGGACAAACCCCATCATCTTTAATTTGTTTAATGTGGTTTGAATATTTTTCACTTCTATCATTTGGGCGGAGACTATTATTTAAATTTACAAAATTTTCATTCATATTATATAGGCGTTGGAATATTCATCTTAGGGTGTGGATCATAATCTTCTAGTGTGAAATGTTCGGGTCTAAAGTCAAAGATATTATCAATAGGTGAATTTATTCTAATAGTTGGAAGTTTTCTGGGCTCTCTTGATAGCAACTCTTTAACTTTATCAAACTGGCTTTCATATATATGAGCATCAGAAAAAGTATAAATAACGTCCTTTAGGGTATATCCGGTTAGTTGAGCTACTATGAGGCCAAATGAAGCATACTGGATCATGTTAAAGGGGACTCCTACTGGGAAATCAGCACTTCTTTGAAAGTGATGAATGGTTAATTCTTTTTTGTCTGGAAAGGCTAGAATATGAATCCATCCATGACAGGGGGCTACAACCACTTTTCTAGTCCTTTCGCTGTGTTGAATTGTATATTGAGGTATCCAGGGTGATATGAAATGAGTTCGGAGGTAAGGCCTCTCTTTGATTTGCCGAATAACTTCCTTTATTTGATTGAATGGTTCACCTTCTTTTGTTGGGAAAGCTGCCCAAGCAGCGCCATATGAACCATCTCCAAGGTCACCTTCTTCTAGGCCGAATATTTCACACTTTTCTTTGGTTACCCATTTTTCCCACCACTTACATCCAAACGATTCAAGTTCTTTTTGAGTCCTTGCGCCATTGAGAAAGGCGATGTGTTCAGCTAGAGCTCCTTTGAAGAATGATCCTGACAGATCACGTTCTGTTATAACCGGAAATCCATTATCTATATCATAACGTAATTGAATCCCGGGTATCATTTTTGCTTTTTCTCCATGTATTGGAAGAACATCACGACCATCTCTCATTATTCTTTCCAGCACTTGATGATATTGATTGTCTGGAGTACGATCTTTGGGTAATTTCATTTTTTTATTGATTAAATATATCTCTTGAGATAAAATATCATGGAAAGACAAAAGTGTCAAATTAAACATGAATAAAAAATCTGGAAAATTTATAGTTTTTGAAGGGCCCGATGGTTCAGGTAAGGCAACTCAAGCTCGTCTTTTGGCATCAGCTTTAAAGAATGAAGGGTATCAGGTTAAAGAAATAGATTTTCCGCAGTATGGGCACAAGTCCGCCGGTCTTGTGGAAAATTATTTGAGTGGAAACTATGGTTTAGCCGAAGAAGTGGGCCCTTACAGGGCTTCTATATTTTATGCTTGTGATAGATATGACGCATCTTTTATTCTTAAGAAGTGGATTGAAGAAGGCAATATTGTTATTGCAGATAGATACACTTCATCAAGTGCTGCTCATCAGGGGGGTAAAATAGGGGATAGTATGGAAAGGAAAAAATATCTTGATTGGCTATATAATCTTGAGTATGGTATCTTTGGAATACCTAAGCCAGATATTACCTTAATACTTAAAACTTCCGTTGAACTTTCTTATAAGCTTTCACTTAAAAATGAAGAGGATAAAAAAAAGAAGAAAGTTTCTCATCTTGGTAAAAAGGGGAGAGATATTCACGAAGAAGATTTTAATCATTTAGAGAACGCTTTTAATACTTATCTTTATTTGGCTCGGGAATATCCCAACGATTTTAAATTAATAGAATGTATTGATAATGGTGAATTAATGCCTGCCTTGGAAATACATAATAAAATTAAAAATATTATAGATAAAGAATTATGAAAATATCAATTATCGCTGCTATAGGAAAAAATAATGTAATTGGAGTTGATAACGGCTTGCCCTGGAATCTTCCGGCTGACATAAATCATTTCAAAAAAATGACCATCAATAAACCAGTTATTATGGGTCATAAAACATTTGAATCTATTGGAAAGCCATTGTCTAATCGAGAAAATATAATATTGACCCTAGACAAGGATTTCGCACCAGAAGGATGTTTGGTGGCTTATTCAATAGAAGAGGCCTTAAAATTGGCAGGAGATGTCAAAGAGGTAATGATTATCGGAGGCGTTTCGATTTATAAGCAGTTTTTATCTTTTGCCGACAAGATGTATCTCACTTTGATTGATGGAGAGTTTGCGGGAGATGCTTTCTTCCCGGAATTTAATAAAAATGAATGGCAAGAGGTGGCAAGAGAAGATAATGAAGCGGATGAAATAAATCATTATAACTATTCCTTTATAACTCTAGAAAGGAAAAAATAAATATTTTAAGACTTAAAAGATGACTCGAGACTCTTTTTCTTTTTTTTGAAAAATGTTAAAGTTAATAAAAGATTTTTAAAAAATAATCATTGAAACTTAAAACAGGCATATTTGTTTGTGAATAGATTTCAAGATCGTTATGTCAAAAATAGCTAAAGCAATAGATCATACGGATATAAGAAAAGAAGCCAAGTTAACTGATATTAAAAAGGCTTGCAATGAGGCTAAGGAGTATGGTTTCCATGGGGTTTGCGTTAATCCTGAATGGACTAGCCTTGTTAGTAAAGAACTAGAAGGAACAGATGTGAAAACCGTTATATTAATAGATCCTCCAATGGGGTTGTCATCACACTCAGAAAGGCTAAAAGTTTGTAATCAGGCCAAAAAAGATGGAGCTGATGAATTAGATATTGTAATGAATATCATCGACATGAAGTATGAAAGATATGATAAGATTTTAAAAGACTTAACACCTCTTTGTAAATTACTACCGACCAAAGTAATCATCGGTTCAGGATTCTTAACTGATGAAGAAATTGAAAAAGCTTCAAAACTAGTTAAAAAGGCTGGTGCTTTTTGCGTTAAAACTGCAACATCAAAGGACCCGTTAGAGAATCGTGAAATGAAAGAGAAAGCACATCATATCAGATTAATGAAAAAGAATGCGCCTGGGTTAGTGATTAAGGCTTCCGGAAATATTAGAACATTGCAAGATATCAGGAAAATGATGAATGCCGGTGCAGACATAGTTGGTACTAAGAGTGGTGTTCAAATAATGAAGGAATTAAATAAAGGAAAAAAGAAGTAATCTATAATGAAATATGAGCCAACGATCGGTTTGGAAGTGCATATAGAGCTTAATACTAGCTCGAAGATGTTCTGCTCATGCTTCAATGACTCAGAAGCCAAAGAGCCAAACATTAATATTTGCCCGGTATGTACTGGACACCCGGGTACTCTTCCGGTTATTAATAAATCCGCCATTGATAAAATAATAAAAACTGGTCTGGCTTTAAATTGCACAATACCAGATTATTCTAATTTTGATAGAAAAAATTATTTCTACCCAGATCTTCCTAAGGGTTATCAGATAAGTCAAAATGAAAACCCATTTTGTCTAAAAGGATTTCTTGAGATAGACGGAAAGAGGGTAGGCATTACCAGAATACATCTTGAAGAAGATGCTGGTAAATTAATACATCCTTTGGGTAGCAATCATTCTTTGGTTGATTTTAATAGAGCGGGAGTTCCATTAATGGAACTAGTAACTGAGCCAGATATTAAGTCTGCGCAAGAGGCAAAGAAATTTGTTGAAGAGCTAAGATTGATAATGAGATACCTTGGCGTTTCTAATGCTGACATGGAGAAGGGGGAATTAAGAGTTGATGCAAATATATCACTAGCATTACCAGGTGCAGAATTGGGGACTAGGGCTGAAATAAAAAACCTTAATTCCTTTAGGTTTATTGAGAGAGCGATTGAATATGAAATAAAAAGACAAGCAGATATTTTAGACGAAGATGATAAGATAATACAGCAAACAAGGGGTTGGGATGAAAACAAACAAGAGACTGTTTCTCAAAGAGAAAAGGAAGGATCTCATGATTATAGGTATTTCCCTGAACCAGACTTACCAGTAATTCATATTAAAAAACCTTTCATCAATTTAGAAATAATTAAATCAGCTATTCCCGAGCTTCCAAGTCAAAGACGCAAGAGATTTAAGAGTGAGTATGAGCTCACAGACAGAGAGATTGATTATTTGATATTTGATAAGGATTTAGCTAATTATTACGAAAAAGTAACAAGTGAGTTGTTAAACAGGATAAAAGAGGTTGATTCAAAAGACGTTTCTGAAAAGAAAGAAGAGTTTAAACTTTATCGTATTGCCGCTAATTATCTTTTAACCGATCTTCAGGGGTTATTGAATGGGATGAGCGTTGTAAGCGAGGATTTCCTTATAGATCCGGAGAATTTTGCTGAATTCATCTGCATGGTTTATAAGGGCAGTATATCAAGTAGCATCGCAAAAAAGGTTATTAGGGAAATGTTTGAGACTGGAGGAGATCCATCAAATATCGTTACTGAGAAGGGGTTGACCGAGCTTAAGGATGAGTCTGAGATAGAGGTTATTATTCAGGAAGTTATATCTTCTAATACAAAGGCAGTTCAGGATTATAAAAATGGAAAAGAAGCTTCTTTTAAGTTTCTTGTTGGTCAGGTTATGACTAAGTCAAAGGGTAGGGCAAATCCTCAAGCAGTAGACAATATACTAAAAAAGATTATTTAATTTTACATACAAGAAAACCACCCTTGATGGGTGGTTTTTGTTGATAAAATATCTGGTTAAAAATTCTCTTTTGATAATCTTCCAGAAGGTCTATTTTGCCATTAGTCTGGGGTCAACAAGACCTAGTGTAAATATGTTTGATACCTAGTCTTCTCATTTCTTTTTCTTTCTGTTCTGCCCTTTAATGTTCTATAAAATTAAAATATCGTAAATGTAATCTTTTTTCTATTTCAACACCGAAATATAGTTCTTCAGCATAAAAATAGTATCAGCTTTCAAATGTTTTTTAATCCACTCTTTTTCTTTTTCGCCACCGACTAATTCTCCCAATCCCTGGAGCATCTGACTGCCTTTTCTTTTCTCTATGAACAAAAAACATTCTTCTAAGTATTCTTTGACTGATTTGCCAGTTTTTCTCTCAATTAATTCTTTATTAATATCCCAATTATTTTTAGCAAAATAGTGAATATCATAAATATCTCGCATAGCAGTTTCTTTGCGATGAATCAGTGCAAATAACTTACTAGAAAACAAATAATCCTTTCTAGCGACAAACATTGGGATGCCTAGATGCTCTCTTATTTCATAATACTCTTTGATATTTCCCATCAACTCTCTGGTACTAATTTCAATCTTTATATTATGTTCATTATCACCATAAGAAAGCAGAGCAAACAATGTAAATTTTTTAATATATTGGTTCTTAATATCCCCATATTTACTCAATATATCAATAATCTTTTCAAATACTATTTTTTCATTCTCTTTCTCCTTTGAAAGAAGATCAAAATCTAAATCAACCGAAAATCTTGATAAGTTGTAAAAAAAGTAGGCACAGGTTCCTCCCTTAAGTCCTAAAAGAGGACTAACAGAAACATCAGAATAAAAATCTCTTAGAATTTTTCCCATAATTAGCTGGTGTTTTTCTCTATTTAGCATGTTCTTTTTGATATTTACCCAGACGCTTTACTAACTGTTTGTTATTATAAACTTTTACTATTTCAATACATCTTTCCCAATTTATTGATTTTAAGTTGTCAAAATAATAGCCTGGAAATAAATAAAGCATATCTAAAAATGCCCTTTCTTTGGTAGCAATACCATAATTACTCTTATTAATAATTCCTGTTGGATTAAACAAAATATCCTCTTTTAATTTTCTAAAAGTAAAAAAACTTTTATCTATTTTTTTTGACAGAGAGTACGGACCAGCAACAAAAATTGTATCGTAATGTTGAAAGATAACACCATTTTCTCGAAGAACAGTTTCAAAGCTGATATAAGAAGGGGTATAAATACTGACCGCTAGTTCTTTTACATCAAAGTTTTTATCTTTTGCAAAAACTCCTCTAGTCATCCTAATCAACGCTTTTTGTTTCACATAATATGAAATCTTAGAGTACAAATTTGCTTTATCATTTATCTGCCAAATTAAAGCCAGATCCTTGTTGGTTAAGATCGTCTTAGGAGATTGATATAATTTCGCTATTAAGCTGTCCATGTTAATTTATCTAATGGAACTAATAATTTATCACAGTTCCATTGTATATTATTGGAAAGTTTTGTCAAATTACAAATAAGAAGATAAATAAGATTAATTCTTAGCTTTTTTTACATAAAACTATTAACAATATCTTTTGACTCTTTGAAATTTTTCACCCAATAAATTCGCTGATCATTTTTCCACCAATTCATTTGTTTTTTACTAAACTTGATAGTATCTCTTAAAAGATTTTCTTTCATTTCTTCATAAGATATTTTATTCTGTAGATATTTTGCAATCCATTCATACTCAAGTCCAAACGACTCAAGTCTTTTCCAAGAAAGACCCGAGGATCTTAATTCTTTAACCTCCTTTATCATCCCTTGGTCTAGTCTAAGCTCCAATCTTTTTTTAATAGCTTTGTCTAAATCTTTTTGATTCTTTTTGATTCCTATGAATAGTGTATTATAGGCAGGATTTTCTTTTACTGAAGGTACTGGTTTTTTTGTTTTTATGACTATCTCTATGGCCCTTATTAATCTTCTGGGATTATCTTTTTCTATATTTTTAGCTCTTTGAGGATCAATAGATTTAAGGAGTTGATAAAGTTCTTCAGTACTTTTCTTGCTCAGTTTTTCTCTGAGTTTCCAGTCAGGCGTTACTTTGGGCATAATTACTCCATCGGTAATGGATTTGATATAGAAACCACTTCCGCCACATAGAATTGGTAGTTTACCTCTTTCTATTATTTGACCTATCTTTTGATAGGCTATTTTTTGATATTGAGCAACACTAAACTTCCTTTTTGGACTGGCAACGTCTAAGAGGTGGTGTGAGATTCCTTTTGTTTCTTTTTTAGTTATTTTTCCGCTTCCAATATCTAGCCCCTTATAGACTTGTCTTGAGTCAGCGGAAATTATTTCGCCATTATATTGATTGGCAATCTTAACAGCCAAGCTACTCTTGCCTGAGGCGGTCGGTCCGATTATTACAATTAACTTTAGTTTGTCAGATCTCCCTCGAGTCCCCATGATAAAGATTTATTAACTTTTATTTTAACAAAATTACCCACTAGAGATCTTGGACCTTTTGTTTTTATACTCTTATATTCTTTTGTTTTTCCAATAATAAATCCATCTTTTTCTTTTTCTATTAAAGCTTCTACGGTCTTATTAATTAGAAATTTATTTCTTTGCTGGTTGTTCTTCATTAAAATTTCATTTATTATCGTCCAGCGCCTCTCTTTTTCAACATTAGAAATATCATCTTTTAATTTAAACGATGGTGTTCCTGGGCGAGGGGAGTACTTTGAAATGTAGGCCATATCATATGGGATTTCTCTGAAAAGATCTGCGGTTTTTTGAAATTGTTCTTCTGTTTCTTTTGGGAAACCAACGATAACATCAGTTGATAAAGTTAGGTCGGGCAGTTCTTTTTTTATTTTTTCAACGAATTTCTTATAATCAGATATTTTGTAAGGCCTATTCATTCTTTCCAATATTTCATCATCTCCAGATTGAACCGGAAGATGTAGGTATTTGGTAATTTTTTCAGAATCTTTGATAATTTCAATTAGTTCGTCAGAAAAATCTTTAGGATGAGAGCTTGTAAAACGAATCCAGAAATTACCAGGAACTTTTTCTACTTCCTTAATTAGTTGGCAGAAATTAACTTCTTTTCCTTTAGAGTCCTTTCCTTTGTATGAATTAACATTTTGTCCTAATAACCAAACTTCTTTATTTCCTTTTTCATTAGCAAGGCGAACTTCTTCTATGATGTCGTCTAGTGGTCTTGATAATTCTCTTCCTCTGGTATAGGGGACAACGCAATAGCTACAAAAGTTATTACAGCCAGTCATAATTGGTATCAAGGCCGTTAATCCTCCTTGATTTTTTGGTTTAATTTTAAAGTAATTATCAAGATCCTTCTTGTTTAGTCCGTCAATTATTTCTGGCCAAGCCAGAAGGTCTTTTATGTCTAAAATTAAATCAGCTTTCTTAGATAGTTTTTTGCCATCTCTTTTTAGTATACATCCGGTGACAATAACTTTTCCGTTTTTAATATTTTCAATTTGACCATAAATTCTATTTACAGCCGATTGTCTGATTGAACATGAATTTATAACTACAAGGTCAGCATTATACTTGTCTTCAACAAAAGAATAGCCCATGTCTTCAAGGACAGAGCTAATTCTCTCACTGTCAGAATGATTAGTCTGACAGCCATAGGTAATAATGTGATATTTTTTCATGCCTATAGTTTTTCTTTCTTTTCTTTAAGGAAGTAGCGCCATTGCTCAATAAATTCAACGAAAATTGAGTATGGCATATCAAGGAGGGCGTTAAATAGGGTAGAGAGTAGATTATATCTTTTCCATCTTATTGTAAGCCATCTTCCCAGATGTATTATAGGAAGGGCAAAGAAATCTACTAGAGTGTCAAGGAAAGTATCTCTTTCTTCAACCATCTGAAGGGCTCTTGCCTTTTGCCTTATTTTAGTCCCTGCGAAAGCGACTAAGGAGAGGAAAGCTATAAATATTGGATAAGAAAAGGGAGGGAAGTTTATTTTATTAAGTCCCCAAACTATAACTCCAATAGATGCAAGGGTACTAAGTAAATATACGGCAGTTATTATGAGTCCAAATATCGGCCCCCTTTTTCTGAAAGACTTAATGTCATAAGTTTCTTTCTTTTCTCTCTCGTAAGCTATTTTTATAGTTTCCATGATAACTTTCTCTATATTTCCTTTTGGCGGATCCTTTACGGTTAATGCCAAAAAGGCCATGAGCATTGTTGGAACAAAGATATTGACTAGGGTAGAGGTCATTGTGAATTGGCCAAAATATCTAGTCAGTTGTATTTCTATAGTAAATAGGAATAATATATCTGTTATAAAAATAGAGATAATTGAATAGAAAGCAGCTCTTCTGATTTTAATTCTAAGATTCTTAACTCTTTTATTATATTTTTCTTTAATTAAGGATTCTAATTTTTTAGGATCCATCATTTTTTCTTCGGCTCCCAGTGGGTCTTCGGAAATAATATCATCAAGTATAAAATAGGGCGTATTATATCTTTGACAGATATTGTTTATCTTTCCTGCTAAAGGGTGATTAAGATTAGCGTCTATTCCATTTTTAATATCGTATATCCCAGAAGCAACAATATTAATATATTCGGGAGATAAATTGGACCAATTTGGGAATTTATATTTTATTAAGTGATAACTAATGACTGAATAATCAAGGTCAAATAAAGCTTTTTGGATACTTACGAAAATTTGAATATTTTTTTCCTCTTCTGATATTTGCTGATCCTTACTTAATTTTATTTTAGTCTTCATCTGCTCGTACATATGCTCCATCAGAGCCCTTTCTTTTATAGAAGGTGATAGTATTTCTTCAATCTCGCAAGCAGCTATTGATGAAATCCATTGATATAGGTTTAAGCGTGAATCATTTTTATCGGCTGGGCTGTTATTAAGAATTTGAATATATTTATCTATTACTCTTTGGACTTCTTTTATCTTCAGTTCTTCAATTGAATTATTTGGAAAATGACCAGATCTGATTAGCTCCAAAACAAGAGGTTCAGCGGATATATATATTTTAATAAACTCTCCCGCACTGAGATTTATATGAGGTAGCATTCTTCTTCGTAGATTTCGCTCAATGACCCCTTTTTTAAGAAGATGCTCTTCTTTCCAGTCAATAAACTCTCTTATTTTTTCATAAAAAGCAGCTACTCGTGAAGCGACTTCATCAACATGAATGGTTGTGATACCTTCTTTTGGCTCTAATGAATAGTGCCACTTTTTGTATTGCTCAATGAGCTTTTTTGTTTGTTTGGATATTTCAGACATATCTTTTTTTAATTTTCCAATATTTCTTCCGCTTGGTCACAAATTATTTTTGGAGCGCCATCTCTATGATCTATTTTGCCAGTTATAAAGGCAATCTTATTTTCTTCAAATACAGAAAGATTTTTTTTCATAGTAGTTGAGAAAACTATAATCTCAATTTTATCAGTCAAATCTTCAAGGCTCACAAAAAGCATTGGCTTGCCAGATTTTGTAATTATTTTTTTAACTCCAGAAATAATTCCACCAACTCTAATCTTTTGTCCAGATATTGATTTCTTGGCATCAACTAAGGATGTTGATCCTTTTCCTAGCACAGCTCGGAAATCATCTAGGGGATGGCTGGTTACAAAAAGACCAAGTAATTCCTTTTCCCATCTTAGCTTATCGCTTCTTAAAGCCAATGGCGCATTTTCTAGATTAATTTCTTCTTTACTAAAACTACTTTTAGCGAAAAGGGTAGATTGACCATTCAATTTATTCTTATTTAACTCTCTGGCTCTTTCAAGAATAATATTGATATTAGATAATATTTTATTCCTATCCATCATCGAATCAAAAACTCCAGCCTTAGTTAAGTTCTCAAGAGACTTTTTGTTTAAATTTTTAGTTTTAACTCTATTAATAAAATCATTCAATGATTTAAAGTGACCATTCTTTTTTCTTTCCTTAACTATTGCTTCCGTAATCGCCATCCCAACATTTTTAATTGCCGCAAGACCAAAGCGAATCTGTTTTTTGTTTGGAACCACACTGAAGAATACATAGCTTTCATTTATGTCAGGAGGGAGTACTTCAATCTTCATTCTTTTGCATTCCTCGATAAGGAAAGAAATTCTTTCAATATCTTTTCTATCTGAAGTTAGAAGAGATGACATAAATTCACAAGGGTAATGCGTCTTAAGGTATGCTGTTTGGTAAGCGATAGTGGCATATCCTGCCGAGTGGCTTTTATTGAAACCATAGCTAGCAAAGGGCATTATCCATTCCCATACTTGTTTAGCGACTTCTTTTTGTACACCATTTTCTGTAGCACCATTAATGAACTTGTCTTTTTGTTTCATCAAGAGCTCTCTGTTTTTTTTACCCATCGCCTTTCTTAATACATCAGCTTCAGCCAATGAAAAGCCTGCAAGATCTTGAGCAATTCTCATTATTTGTTCTTGATAGATGGGGATAGAATATGTTTTTTCAAGTATTGGTTTTAATTTAGGATGGATATATTCAACTCTTTTTTCTTTATTTTTTCTTGCGATATAGTCAGGGATCAGCTCCATTGGACCGGGCCGATACAAAGCTAATATAGCAATAATATCTTCAAATTCAGTTGGTTTTAATTGTTTTAAATATCTTTGCATTCCTCCCGATTCTAATTGAAAAATACCAATGGTTTCTCCTTTCTTTAGAACGTCATAGGTCTTTTTATTATCTAGAGGAATTTTTCCTATATTAATTTTTTCTCCTCTTATGACATATATCTTCGCTAAAGTATCTTCAATGATAGTCAGGTTTTTAAGTCCCAAAAAATCCATTTTAAGCAATCCAAGACTTTCAATTGATTTCATTTCATATTGAGTGACAATGCCATCTTCATTTTGACTGGGGTGTTGTAACGGAACAATTTCGTCTAATGGATCCTTAGAGATTACCACTCCACAGGCATGAGTAGAGGCATGTCTTGCCACACCTTCTAGTTTCTTGGCTATATCGATTAGTTCTTTTGCTTTGGAATCATTATCGTAGAGTTCTTTAAACTCAGAAACATTTTCCAATGTTTCGGATAGTGATAATCCAAAGGGGACCATTTTAGCCATTAAATCACAGTATAAATATGAATAATTAAGGGCTCTTCCCACATCTCTTATTACAGCTCGAGCAGCCATTGTTCCAAAAGTAATAATTTGAGCGACTTTATCGTGTCCGTATTTATCAGCAACATAGTGGATTACCTCATCTCTTCTTCTATCGGCAAAATCAAGATCAATATCAGGCATTGATATTCTTTCTGGATTTAAAAATCTTTCAAATAGTAGATCATATTTAAGCGGATCTATATCAGTAATATTTAGTAAATAGGCGACTAATGATCCTCCTACCGATCCTCTTCCTGGCCCCACTACTATTTTATTATTCTTAGCCCAATTAACTAAGTCTTGGACAATTAGGAAGTATGAAGCAAAGCCGGTTTTTTTAATAACTTCTAATTCATAATCAAGTCTTTCCATTACTTTTTCGGGAAGATGTTCTTCGCATTTACCTTTCATTCCTTCTAGGCAAAGCTCTCTAAGATATTCATTGTATTCTTTTTTTTCAGGAAGGGGGAATGATGGTAATTTTGTTTCGTCAAATTTGAATTCAAAATTACATAGGTCTTTTATTTTCTGTGTATTCTTAATTGCTTCGGGAACATCTTTAAAATTATCTGCCATTTCTTCGGGTGACTTAACCGAGAAGTCGTTGTCTTTCATGGTTAATCTTTCCGGATCATTTAATTTCGCACCAGTATTTATTAACATCAAAACATCTTGAGCTTCTAAGTCTTCTTTTCTTAGATAGTGGCAATCATTTGTAGCAACAAGAGGTATCCCGGTTCTTTTTGATATTTCTATTAATCCTTTATTAGCGATTACTTGTTCTTTTATATTAGGATGATTTTGTAGTTCAAGATAAAAGTTTCCTTTTCCGAATATTCTTTGATATTTTAAAGCGGTTTCTTCTGCTTCTTTAATTTTGTTATTAATTACTAGTCGGGGAATTTTTCCTTGTATGCAAGCTGAGAGTGCAATAAGGCCTTCGGAATATTTTTCCAATAAATCTTCATCGGCACGAGGTTTATAGTAATATCCTTCGAGATTAGCTTTACTAACTAATTTTACTAAGTTTTGATAACCCTTATCATTTTTAACTAACAAAACCAAATGATGTCTTTTGTCATCAATATTGGGTCTTTTTTGGTCCATGGATTCTAAGGCCACATAGACTTCACAGCCTATTATCGGCTTGACCCCTTTTTCTTTAGCTTTCTTAACAAATTCAACGGCTCCGTATAGGACGCCGTGATCAGTTAGGGCGATTGAATCCATGCCCGATTCTTTTACATAGTCTAAAAGTTCATCAATTTTTGATAAACCATCTAGCAGAGAATAATGTGAGTGAACATGTAGGTGAGTAAAATCCATAATTTTTAGCGTAGCGTTTTTCTAACAACTAATCAATTATTCTGTTATATTCCAATCCTTCAAATATTATCTCACCTTTTATGCGACTCTCTTTCATAATCAGGGTTTCTCCTATTTTTGCATTAAAAAGATTGAAATAACCCCAAAGATTCATTTTTTGAAAATCAGCAAGCCCTGAAATATAGGCCCATTCAAGATCAATTCCTTTTCCAATTTCTGCTTCTTGAAGAAAGAGGTCTCCGCAAACAGTACCACTATAAGTTTCCATGCTTATAATCTTTATTCCATTTAATTTTAATAAACCCTTTATCGTTGATTTATTTAAACTCAAAAATCCTTGGATATTTGATTTTTCAAAGCTTAGGTCGTTTTCGACTTGACCTTTGACTATGTTAAGAGAATTTTTAATTGTAACCTTAGTTCCCGAGATACTGCCAGATACCTTTACTTCTCCGAGATAGAGAGTGTTATTAACTACTGCTCCATCAAGAATTAGGTCTCCATTTATGGAAGTTTTTCCAAGATAAACACTTCCCAAGAAGACTGAATTTTTAAAATTGAGCCCACACTTTATCTCTCTATTGGATAGATTCAATTCTTGGATGGTCTTATATGAAAAATCTGCATCGCGTTTTTCAAATTCAGCCTCTCTTATCTCTTTTTCAGTATCTTGTTGTAATATTACTTTTTGTTGAAATTCTTTCATTATAAGCGAAGCGTATATAATATTTATAGTGTAGACTATTTCTGTATTATAGGTTAATATTGGCAAAAAAGGAAGATGTTATGAATGATAATTTTTGCTTTGAAAAAAGCTTGATGAAAAACAGAAGTGATGTTGTTGTGGGGCTGGATGAGGTGGGGAGAGGTTCATTGGCTGGCCCAGTAGTCGCGGCAGCTGTTTTCATTAGGGATTTTTCTATTTTCAAGGGATTAGATATTCGGGATTCAAAAAGAATGTCTGAAATTAAAAGAGAAAAGTTTTACAGTTCATTTATTAATCATCCTGCGATAGGATGGGGGATAGGATCTATTTCGCATACAGAAATAGATAGGGTTAATATATTGAATGCTACTAAAATGGCGATGAGAGAGGCATTACATAACCTTGAAAAGAAAGAATCCCTAAAAGCTCGGCAATTGGTTATAGATGGTAATTTTGGCTTGGATACTAGATTAACTGAACATTCGATTATAAAAGGAGACGAAACCATTTTGTCTTGTAAAATCGCAAGTATTATTGCAAAAGTGTTTCGTGACAGGTATATGGTTGATTGTTCAAAAGATTATTTAGAATATAGATTTGATAAAAACAAGGGGTATGGAACAAGGGATCAGATAGAAGTAATAAAAAGAATTGGCTTTTGTGATATTCATAGAAGAAGTTTTAGTGTAAAGATATTGTAAAAATAGATTTTCTATGATAGTATTCCTTGCAACTTTAATACTTGGAAGTGATTATAAAATTATTTAAATTGAATTATGGCCGTACCAAAAAAGCGTCATACTAAATCCAGACGCGATAAACGAAGGATGCACATCTTTCTTACAAAACCAGGACTTGGAACTTGTCAGAAGTGTGGGAAAGAAACTATGCCTCATAGAATTTGCGCTAATTGCGGATACTATAAAGGCAGGGAAGTGATAGATGTTTTGAAAAAATTAGATAGGAAGGAAAAGAAGCTTAAGAAAAAAGAAATCCAAGACGGTAAAAAAGTAAAAAAAGATTTGAGCATGGAAGAATTGTCCAAAAAATAACCAAGTTGCTCTTTTATGGCATCCAGGCACTTATCACGATCAATAGTTCTGCAATCTCTCTATGAATGGGATTTTTATGGCAAAAAAGATGGTAACTTAGAGCAGTTTGTAGAAAGAAATGTGGAAGAATTTGGACCGGGTTTAGAAGAGAAAAAGTTTGTCGGCGATCTTGTTAAGGGGGTAACAGAGAATTTAGAGAGGATAGATGATATTATAAAGATAGTTGCACCTGAATGGCCCATAGATCAGATTGCAATGGTTGATAGGAATATTTTAAGGATTGGACTCTTTGAACTTATATTCGGGAATCAAGATGAGGTCCCACCAAAAGTAGCAATAAATGAATCTGTCGAGTTAGCGAAAAACTTTGGAGGAGAGAGTTCGGGAAGATTTGTAAACGGAGTATTAGGAACAGTTTATAGGGAAATGAAAGAGGAAATAGATGATAATCAGAAATAACCATGAAGGACTTTTCTAACCTTGAAGAAAGAATAGGAATTAATTTTAAGAATAGGGATCTTTTAGCTCAAGCGCTTTGTCATAGATCTTATCTAAACGAAAATCCTAATTTCTATTTGGGACATAATGAGAGGTTAGAATTTTTAGGAGACGCTGTTTTAGAACTTGTCGTTACCGAAAGCTTGTACATTCAGTATCCCAAAAAAACTGAAGGAGAATTAACTAGCTGGAGAGCGGCATTAGTTAATACAAAAATATTATTTGAAGTTAGTAAAAAATTAGGTCTTAGCGAATTTCTTTTGCTTTCAAAGGGAGAATCAAAATCAGCTGGAAGAACCAAACAATCAATCCTAGCGAATACTTTTGAAGCCTTGATTGGAGCTATCTATCTTGACGGGGGATATGATTTATGTAAAAAATTCACTGAGAGCCATTTGATGCCTAGATTAACTGAGATTATAAAATTAGGACTTTTCAAAGATGCAAAGTCTAAGTTGCAAGAAGAATCTCAGAGTAGAGAATCCATTACCCCTTGTTACAAGGTTTTAGAAGAATGGGGGCCAGATCACAAGAAAACATTTAGAGTGGGAGTTTTCATAGGAGATGATCTCATAGCAGAGGGTAAGGGATTATCAAAACAAGAAGGAGAAGAAGAGGCAGCCAAGAATGCTCTAATAGTAAAGAGATGGCATAATAATAATTAATTATTTTAAATTAAAAGAAATGATTACCATAAGATTCCTGAGAATAGGGAAAAAGAAACAACCGGTTTTTAAGATTGTAGTTACAGATAAAAAGAATCCACCAACAGCGGGTAGATTTATTGATGAAGTTGGTTTCCATAATCCCATTACAAAGGAAAACAGAATTGATAAAGATAAGGTTTTACACTGGATTAGTAAGGGAGCAAAACCATCAGACACTGTTCGTAATCTTTTAATAAAAGGGGGAATCATTCAAGGGCAGAAAGCTCCTAAACACAAAATAGTAGAGAAGAAAGAAAAGTTAGTTCAAGAAAAGCCCGAAATTAAAAAAGAGGAAGTAGTTATTGAAGAAAAAGAAGCAGAGTCTATCAGTAGTTGACTTTTTTTAAAAAAATATTAATACTAAGCTAGTAGCTTTCAATTACTTAATGTTTTAAGTATTGGAAGGTCGAGCTACTATGCGATTGGATGAAATTTAAAAACAGGGATTACTATGACGAACCAAACTCCCGATCAAGACTTCCTTGAATACATTGTGAAAGCTTTAGTTGATCATCCAGGTGATGTTAAAGTTAATCGCAAGGTAGATGAGATGGGCGTATTACTATCTCTTATGGTGAACCCCAAAGATATGGGTCAAATCATCGGAAGGGCTGGAACAACCGCCAAAGCGATTAGAAACCTGGTGAGGATAATTGGCTTAAAGAATCAAGCAAGAGTGAACTTGAAAATAGAGGAACCAGTTGGTGGGCAAGCCAGTGAGCCAGTTCCATCTTCTAGTACCAATTTGGAGGATTTAAATCTTTAAAAAGTTTTACAAAGACTGCGGAGCCGTGCTATATTATTAGTACGGCTTCGTTTTTTGAAGATGAATTTTGATGTAATAACAATATTTCCCGATATATTCACCTCTTATAAAGAGGAGAGTTTAATATTGCGAGCGAGGAAAAAAAAGATTATTGATATTAATATTTATAATTTAAGAAGTTGGTCAGACGATAAGCATAAGACCGTTGATGATAAGCCTTTTGGGGGAGGATTAGGAATGGTAATGAAAGTAGATCCTATATTCAAAGCAGTTTCTGATATTAAGAAAGGAAAAAAATCTAAAGTGATTGTTTTTTCTCCTCGGGGAGAAAAGTTTAATCAATCTATGGCTCACGAATTTTCAAAATTAGATCAGTTAGTTATGGTCTGTGGTAGATATGAGGGAATTGATGAAAGAGTTTTAGACAATGTGGCTGATAAAGTAGTTTCAGTAGGAGATTATATTTTGATGGGAGGGGAATTGCCAGCCATGATAGTGATTGAAACAGTTTCTCGTCTTGTTCCGGGAGTTATAGGAAAAGATGAATTCTTAGGAGAAAGATTGAGAAATAAGGGTAAGAGTTTTATTGAATATCCTCATTATACTCGTCCGGCTATTTTTGAACCTGGTAAAGCCTTAAAAAATATGGGTAAAAAGGAAATTAAGATAAGGGGGAAGAAAATAAGTTCATCATCAAAATTAAAATGGCAGGCTTCCGAAGATCTTCTTCTGGGCGATCATAAGAAAATTGATAAATGGCGTAAGGAGAAGGGAGTAATTTTTTAAACAAACAATTAAAATAATTTAAAGATGAATAAAGAAAACATTGAAATAAATTACCATGCAAGATCTATAGATGAAGTTTTTGAAATTTTTTCATCTAATAAGAATGGCCTTTCAGAAAAAGAAGCAAATAAACGATTGGAGGAATTCGGTCCCAATGAAATATCTAAAAAGGAGGGGACTCATCCATTTTTTATATTCCTAAAACAGTTTCATAGTATTCTAATTTATATTCTTCTTTTTGCTGCTGCCTTGACCTGGTATTACGAAAAGATGATAGATACTTACGTAATATTGTTCATAGTCGTTGTAAATTCCATTATGGGATTTATACAAGAATATAGAGCCGAGAAAGCTGTTCAGGCATTAAGCCAAATGGTTGTTTTATCGGCTAAAGTTTATCGAGACGGGGTGTTTAAAAAAATAGATTCAAAGCTTTTGGTTCCAGGAGATATTATTGAAGTTGGGGAGGGGGATCGAATACCTGTTGATGCCAGGATCTTTGAATTAAAGAATTTTCGTACCGTTGAATCATCCTTAACGGGTGAATCAAATCCAACCAATAAAAAGATTGATGTATTGGACGCAGGAGTTTCCCTAGCAGATAGGAGTAATATGATTTGGATGGGAACTTTTGTGGCCGGAGGTCAATGTAGGGCTATTGTGGTTAGTACTGGAGAAGAAACTGCATTTGGCTCTATAGCAAAAGATATTGGAGTTATAAAAAAAGAAAGAAGCCACTTTGAAAAAAAGACTAGTATCCTTGCAAAGCAAATGGGAATAATAGCTATAATTGGGGCTATTATTACTTTTATAGTCGGGTTTTATATTAAAGGCATTGAACTTGAAGAAATATTATTCTTTACAATCGCATCTTTGGTATCGGGCATACCGGAAGGATTACCAGCCATTCTTATTATGGTTTTAGCGTTAGGGACGACCAGAATGGCTAAAAAGAATGTGATTATCCGTAGACTTCCGGCCGCTGAAACGCTTGGCGTGACGACCGTTATTATGACTGATAAAACCGGAACCCTTACAAGAAATACAATGAATGTAAGAGAGATAGTTTTTGTTAAAGAAGATAATGTTGAAGTTACAGGTAATGGATGGGAACCAAAAGGAAGTTTTTGTCGAGATGCATGTAACTTGTCGCCACTTGAAGAGCCGGTTTTAGACAGATTACTTCACATTTCAGCAATTTGTAATAATGCAAAATTAATCCAGGAAGATTCTCGGTACAAGATTATAGGAGACCCGACGGAGGGGTCCCTAGTAGTTTTGGCTGAAAAAGCAGGATTGAAAGGTGATGCTATGGGTGAAAAAAAGATAGATGATATGCCGTTTAGTTCAGAATTAAAGTATAGGGCATCGTTAGTATCAATGATTAGAAGCGATAGTAAGGAGGAGTTGTATGCAGTTGGTGCCCCAGAATCAATTTTAGAAAGATCAACTCACTATTTATCAAAGGATGGTAAAATAAAATTAACAGAAAAAGAAAGGAAAATTATTTCAAAAAAGATAGAAGAAATGACCAGTAAGGCCATGAGGACTATCGCTATGTCATACAAGGTTCTTCCTTTAAAGCATGGTTCTCTTACTGATAAATTAGTCAACGAAATGGTCTTTGTGGGAGTTGTTGGAATTATTGATCCCCCGAGAGAAGAGGCAAGGGAATCGGTATTTAAAGCTAGAAATGCTGGAATTAGAGTTATTATGACAACAGGAGATCACAAGGGTACTGCTCTTGCAATAGCAAAGGAAGTGGGTATTGCTGATGAGGGATCAGAGGCTTTTTCAGAGCCTGAACTTTTAGAAATGTCAGATAAGCAATTTAAGAAAGTAGTTAGTGATGTTAATGTTTTTTCTCGCTTAACTCCATCGATGAAATTAAAAATTGCTGAGATACTTCAAGAAAAAGGTGAGATTGTTGCTATGACTGGAGACGGAGTTAACGACGCTCCATCGCTTAAAAAAGCAGACATAGGCATTTCAATGGGTATTACAGGAACTGATGTAGCCAGAGAATCTAGTGAAATTATTTTAGCAGATGATAATTTTGCATCAATTATAAATGCTATTGAAGAGGGTCGAATAATTTTCACTAATACTCGACAGGCTAGCACTTTCCTTATTACAACTGGTTTCGCTGAACATGCGACATTAATCGCGGCTTTACTTCTTTTTAGTTTTGAAGGACAAGCATTACTACCGCTTTTACCAACTCAGATTCTTTGGCTTAATTTAGTGACAGGTGGAGTCGCAGGATTTACTTTAGCTTCTGAGCCCGGACACGGCGATGTTTTAGATGGTCCTCCGCGAAAAAAGAATGAGAATATATTATCAAAAGAGATTATTCCTTTTTTGATTATGTTGACGATAATAATGACAACTATTACCTTGTTATTCTTTTCTTATCATTTAAATATTAATGGAGACATTAATAAAGCTAGAACAGCAGCCTTTCTGGCTATAGCGTCTACTCAGTTATTTAATGCATTGAATATGCGATCGATGACTCGGTCAATTTTTGAGATCGGCCTTTTTTCTAACAAATATCTTGCTTATTCCTTGGGATCTACAATAATTCTTCAGGTAATTGCTATATATTACCTACAGCCAATTTTTAATTTTGGGGCTTTAGGATACCAAGAGGTCATTCCTATAGTATTAGCTTCTTCGTTAGTTTTGTGGGCTGGTGAGATTTATAAGAAGATTCGATACAAGGTTATTGAAAAATAATTTTTTTGTGTTAATATAACCCCGTTCGGGTAGGTGGCAGAGTGGACAATCGCTCTTGGCTGTAAACCAAGCGCCTTCGGGCTACGGGGGTTCGAATCCCTCCCTACCCACAATACTTTGGGGGCGCCGAGATAGCTCAGTGGTAGAGCACTTCCATGGTAAGGAAGGGGTCCCGGGTTCAAATCCCGGTCTCGGCTCAAGATAAAAAACAATATTATGGCTACAAAAACAAAGAAAAAATCATACGTAAAATTTCAGTGTTCTATATGCAAAAGAATTAATTATCTTCTTAAGAAATCAAAGGGAACAGTTCCTGATTCAAAACTAGAACTTAAGAAGTTTTGCAAGTGGTGCCGTGCTCATAAAGATCATAAGGAAACTAAGAAATAGTAAAACGGGGGTGTGGTGTCAATGGTAGCACAACGGTCTCCAAAACCGTTAGTCTAGGTTCGAATCCTTGCACCCCCGC
>BBPF01001478.1_pt5 | contig 24077 bp, 23 predicted proteins | sample 1343921 | NCBI WGS metagenome assembly BBPF01 (sample SAMD00019090, study PRJDB2971) | groundwater metagenome | isolation source: The Cedars highly-alkaline
CCCAAACTCCCGGAAAAATGTTGCCAATTGTTAAAAACCCGCCGAGAGATTCAAAAGCCCGTGTTTGTGGAGTAAACAACAGTCGGAGTTGTTTAAGATAGTTGGTTATGGTTGCAAAACCTTTCTCAATGCCTTCGGGTATTGCTTGCAGTAGGGTAAATTCAGTCTGGCGTAATTCAAAAAATGTTGCTAATTCTCTGTGTGGAATAATGCCCAGCAAGCCCTCATCGGGCACGGTTACAGGTATATCAATCAATTCTCCATCTCTTTCAACACTAACTATAACCTCCTTGTTTCTATTTGTGATTATTTTACTCCTGAATTCGTAAAAATATCCGGCTGGCTCTCCGTTCAGATACTTCATGTAGTCGCCCGCCTGCATTCCAGCCTGTTTAGCTGGCGAATTTTTGGCAAAACCTTCAACTTTAAATGGAAATCTCATTGTAAACAAAGGTGTTCCCTGTAAAATTTCGGCATAGATTTTTTCAGGAACATTAACATTTAAGAGCATTCCCTCTCTATCTACCTGTATAGTTTGAACTTTGTCAAGTACAATTGAAGGAATTACCTGTGAAAAATTTTCAATTTTTTGATTATCGAGTGAAACAATTTTGTCTCCACTGCGCAAACCAATTTCATAGCCAAGTGAATCAACGCTAATTCCATATTTTACATTTTCGGTCGGAAGATATTTTTCTCCCCATATATACAAAACAAACACATAAATAACCAAAGCCAGAATAAAATTTACCGAAACTCCGCCAAGCATAATCAATAGCCTTTGCCAGGCCGGTTTAGATCGGAATTCCCAAGGCTTTGGGGGTTGTTTCATTTGTTCCTTGTCCATTGATTCATCAATCATTCCGGCAATTTTTACATAACCGCCCAGTGGTAACCATCCTAATCCAAATTCTGTATCACCTCTCTTAAATTTGAAAATGGAAAACCATGGATTAAAAAACAAATAAAATTTTTCTACCTTGGTATTAAAAAGACGGGCAAAAATAAAATGTCCTAATTCATGAAGTATAATTAAAATTGAAAGGCTCAAAAGAAACTGAGCTATTTTAACAATTATTTCCATTTAAAATGTTTTAATTTAGATTGGTAAACCTACAAAGATAATAATAGTTAATTATTTCAGCAGGAAATTTACAAAGCCTCTCGTTTCGTAGTCGGTAGTTATAATGTCTTCGAGTTTAGGATCGATTATAAAATCAATTTTATACATTGCTTTCTCTACCAAAGCCGGAATATCAAGAAAATTAATTTTATCACTGAGAAATGCTTCAACCGCAACCTCGTTGGCGGCGTTAAGAATACAAGGTAAATTGCCACCTCTTTTCATGCCTTCATACGCTAAATCTATGCTTATAAACTTATGGCGATCTGGTGCTTCAAAAGTAAGAGTGGGATAATCAAGAAAGGAGAAGCGGGGAAAATCGGTTTTTAACCTGATTGGGTATGCCAGGGCGTACTGAATAGGTAACTTCATATCAGGAAGCCCCATTTGTGCTTTCATAGACCCATCTTCAAATTGCACAATCGAATGAATAATCGACTGCGGATGGACAATAATTTCAATTTGATCGGGCATAAGTTGAAAAAGCCATTTTGCCTCAATTGCTTCCAGCCCTTTATTCATAAGGGTAGCAGAATCAATAGTGATTTTTGCACCCATTGCCCAGTTTGGATTTGCCAATGCCTGCATTTTGGTTACTGTTTGCAAATATTCAAGGCTTTTACCTCTGAAAGGTCCGCCCGATGCAGTGAGGTATATCTTTTCAATGGGACTCCTTTCCCCAACTAAACATTGAAAAATAGCTGAATGCTCAGAATCTACCGGATAAATATTTACCCTGTTCGTATTGGCCAAATTTTGAATCAGTTCTCCTGCCACCACCATTGCCTCTTTATTGGCCAGCGCTATATTCTTACCTGCCTCTATTGCCCTGATAGTAGGAATAAGACCTGAAAAACCAACCATGGCGGTTAAAACAACGTCGATGGATTCCATTTCAACAATTTGGGCTATTGATTTATTGCCAGAAAAAACCTTAATGGGGTAATTTTTCAAAGCCTCTGCAACAAGAGAGTATTTTGTGTCGTTGGCAACAACTACGGCATTAGGCAAAAATTCTATTGCCTGTTGAATTAGAAGCTGAATGTTGTTATAGCCTGTAATTACTTCAAGCTGAAAATACTCAGGATGTGCCTGAATAACTTCAAGAGCCTGAGTTCCAATGGAGCCGGTTGAGCCTAATATAGCTATTCCTTTTTTTTCCATTCTGATTGTCCCCAATGAATTACAATCAGAAAACTATAAAATCTTCCGGATTAACAGGAGTTCCGTTACGCCAGAGTTCAAAATGCAAATGTGGCCCGGTTGTCAATTCTCCGGTATTGCCAACAATGGCTATAGCCTCCCCTGCTTTTACAATGTCGCCCGTGTTTTTTAAAAGTTGAGCATTGTGTTTGTAGAACGAAAGAAAATTATTAAAGTGTTGAATTTGAATAATATATCCGGTTTCCAATGTCCATGTTGCAAGTGTAACGGTACCTTCAAGAACTGCCATAACCGGTTGGGCCGGTGCAGCAACAAGATCCACGCCAAAATGGTTTTCTTCCAGAGAAAACTCATTAATTATTAAGCCCTTTACGGGCGGAAAAAAATGTATTGTACTAAAATAGCTATGGTTAGCAGGATTGCTTTCTGTAACAAGGTTAAATTGTTCTTCTATTTCAATTTCTGCTCTTAAAATTGAATCTTCAACTGATTTTGAAAAACTGATATTATCAACCATAGCTACTGCATCCGGTCTTGCTTCGAAACTACGCGGTTCTCTTCCGGAAAGAATATCAAGCAGGTTTTCGTAATACTGGTCCCTGATACGTATTTGATTTTCAAGTGAATCAAGCCTTATTGCATTTAAAACAATTTGCCGGCGAAGATAACCGTCAGGGTATCCGGGAATATATTCACGTATTGGAGTAAAAGCAATAAGTACCGTTGTAAGAGTTATTAACAATATGACAGCAGTGCCTACAAACGAAAGAAGATTAAGCTTTGTGAGCCGGAATGTAAGAACCTCCTCGTACGTATGATCCTTAAAAATACTTAGCCGGTATTTGTTTTTAAGCCCCCTGAAAACAGATTTTTTCTTTTTAGTCATTGTCATTTAGTCCTTCCCTCATTTTTAAGAATTCGACAAAGTTAAATAATCATAGGGAGAAAATAACAATGTTACTGTTACAACACTTATTTTCAATCCTTTATTTCATCCCCGGTTTTAGGGTCAAGTACTTTTACACTTCTCCCCTCGCTTTGCCAAAGGCCATGCCTTGTGCATGATGCCATGGCACTTAAATTCATACTTGCTTTAGGAACAATATAAAAATCAACTTCAACATTATCAGCTTTATTGCCTAATACCCCGGGGGTAAAATGAACAGATGCCATTAAAGTTTCCCTGTTCCAGAGTTGTATATAACTAATAAAATGGTCATAATCATCGGGATGCATATATTCTTTCCCAATTCTGACTTTCACCTTTAACTTTTCTCCTCTTTTTATATCTCCTTCACAAATTACAACAGGAGTATGTCTGTCAAAGTAATCTTTCATCAACTCCTTGTCTAAACTGCTAATATCAACTGGTTTAATTACTCTTGGCATTTTATTGAAATTTAGTGGCAACTAATAATTGCAAAATTAATAAAGTAATACAAATTCGTTGAATTACTTAATAACGTAGTTCAAAACAAAAAAAATATTTGTTTTAGATAAAAAAATATTACATTTGCATTCGCTTTAAGAATACGTTATTCAAAAATATATTGCGGGGTGGAGCAGTGGTAGCTCGTTGGGCTCATAACCCAAAGGTCACAGGTTCGAGTCCTGTCCCCGCTACCAATAACCCCTGAAAATTAAATGTTTACAGGGGTTTTGCCTTTATGATGGCAGCATTTGAGACCAGCAACTACTCATTTTAGTTTATTTGGACTTTCTGAAATACTTGCCTTGTAATTTCATCACTTTGCCTTTCTTTTGTAAGCACCAAATGAAAGGATGATTGAATACCTGAATATTTGGATTCTCCCTAATAATTTAATCACTACTGTCCAGTTAAATTTTAATCAAAACTTAAAGTTTTCAAAAAGATCAATGTTAGTAAAAGGTCTTTTATTAGCTGGGGTCATTTCCGCCTCAGGGAATTTCCGTTAAGAAAATCGGATTGATTGCCGTGAAGAAATCCGGGCTGTTTGAGCGAAGCGAGTTTCCGGATTTCAGGCAAGAAAGCTGATTTTCAGTAAATTCGCTGTAGCGGCGACATTTTTTGTTTACTTTCTTTTGCTTCAGAAAAAAAGTAAACGCCCGTGTGGCTTGAGCACATGAACAAATAGAGAATTTTTTGGCGGACAATATCGGCAATTAATAATTTTTCGCCTCAAATCCTTGCATTTAATTATTGCATTTTTCTAAAATCTTTCACAAATTTATTTAAAGCACGATTGTCAAATATTCCAGGCTATCTTAATCAATAAATTTAAACTAACAATTATTAACCATGGTTTTATAAATTAACTCGAAATATATCTATATTTCACAATCCTTTAGTTAAGTTTTCAGGTCACTTTGTATTTTGCCGCTTCTCAAAACCAACAATAGTAATTTTTTTTGTTAATTTTCACGAAACTAAAAATACTTTTGTCGCTGTTAATCTGCCAAATACTTTAAAATAAACAATCAATATAAATTTAGTATAAATTAACTATTTCTGTAAAAAAAATATTTGAAATAGATAAATATTTTGATACCTTTGAGAATTACTATATTATCGAAATAATTATCTAATCACTTAAATCGCCAAATTTATGCTGAAAGATTTTATCAAAACCAAGAACCAATTAAAGGAACTGGCAACTGTACTGAATTCTTTTAAAAGTGAAGCAGTGCAATTGAAAATTATTGAACTGCTATTGCAGAATCCTTCTGACGAAACAGAACACTTAGGCCAAGCCGAAAAAATTATTAAAGCTTCTGCTGGCTTAAAAAAACGTGGAAGACCAAGAAAAGAAGAAGCGCCAATAAGTGTAAAAATTGCGCCAAAAAGAACAAGGCGAAAGATTGGCCCAACTCAGGTCCTAAGACTCCTTATGAATGAAAAGTTTTTTAATTCAAAAAGAGCTATTGGAGACATTGTTAAATACAGCAATGACAAAATGAAGTTGCCGCTCAAAAGCAACGATTTTTCGGGAATATTAATGAATTACATCCGTCTTAATAAACTAAAAAGAGAAAAGAATCCCGAAACAGGCCAATTTGAGTATATTTACCCGTAAAACCGGTCTTTCTAAAGCTATAAGCCAGCCTATACAAAAATATGTAGGTTGGCTTTTTTTAAAGCCTTTCAAAAACTGATTGTTATAATTTTGCTATCCTGAAAAAAGATTCGCTTGAGGAGTCTCAAATAAAGTAGGGTGATCCTCGTCCATTTTCTTTAAAACGGCTGTAACAACAGACTCTCTCATAAACTTTGCCCTATTGGTAATTTTGTACTTTTTACAAAATATATCTATAACTTTTAGTTCCTTACTATTAAGCAATAAAGTTTGCTTATGAATGCGTTTTAAGCCTTCTTCTTTTTTATTTCCTTTATTCATCCGAACATGTTTCAAGTGAATTTATATTTAATTTTGATACCTTTCTATTAGTTAATAATTGTTGAATTTATTTAAACTTTCCCGCAAGCAGTAAAATCCTCTGTACTATTTACGTAAATCCTGCAAAATTTACAATCCTCCGGTTTTAGAATTATGGCCTAAACCTCTGATTAAGTTTAATTTAATTTCAACCATAAAAATTTCAAGAAATTTATTGTTTTAACATAATACCTATCTTACGGAAATAATATCCAGCTTCCAATGAAAGTTCTATTAATTTTATGCAGCAAGCTTGTATTATTCTTCGTCTTGTTTCCTGAAAATTATCCCTATAATTAATTTCAGCGGGTCACTTTCTGTATCTTCAAAGAATTATGCACGAAAAGACCAACTAAGTTTATGTGTTAACTATAATTTTAAATCTTCAATCGTGAATTTGATACTTTTAACTTTGGTTTACTTTATCCCTCAAAATACAGGATAATTTTCAGGAAACAAATTCTGTCAAAAATAATCTTTAACCCTTTCAAATGCAAAACTATTTATACACTTAATATTATCAGGAATAAATTGTCAAAATGAAATGCGCATACTTGTTAAATAAATATCCTTGTCCGTGAAAAAATGCATAATCAGCATCTGTGCAAAATTAAACTCCTGTCAATAAAAACCTGTTTCGTCAATAATTAAAGTTTTGACTTTAAGCTTAATTTGGTTTGGTATTAATTTGGAAAAAGATTTTCATACAATACTTGCAGAGCCTTTACTGCGCAATTACTGCGATACTTAATGTGCAATTAAATTTGAATGAAATTTAGGTTCCGCTATGACGTGCGGAAAAGTAAGAATTTTACAAATTTTTAGAACTTAAAAAACTTATCTCCGCCACAATCTCCATTCTATAAACCTGAGAGTACCATCGTACCTTTCAAGTCGCAAATCTCCGTAGGCTAAACGCCTTATATTCCAATCATATTCATATTGTTCAGGCCGGCCAGGGTTAAAAACCATAATAATACTCTCCTTATTGTTCCCAAATCGCCATGCTCCGCTTTCAATAATGGGGAAACTTGGATTATTTTGCCTGTAACCGGTTATCCTATATAAGCTACCATTACGTAACAATTCTATTGATTGTTGAACATACTCTTCAGTTTTATCAACTCCGTTTTCAGCAACAAAATCGAATCGCCAAAACCCAACAACGCGTTCTGTTTTTGTATAAATGCTAAACATTGGCCCATCCTCATACTTACTACACGAAACCAAAAGCACAAAAGCACAAAAAAGCATTAAGGGCAATTTGATATAATTTTTCATAATAAAATGGTTTTTAATGAAGATTGAAATCTGCATGTAATTAATCTTTTTAATTAATTGTTATGCGAGAAAACACATGCGGACTAAATTATTTTTCTTATAATTAAGGGTTCCCGCAAAGATAATGGTTTTGTAATTGTTTTGGCGAAAATTTTATATCTCCCTTATAAAGCTATTAAATGAAAAAAATTCCAACACTTTTTTAATTGAAATAAGATTCATAACATAAGATAAAATGACGGCAAAAATTATAATCAATAAAAATGAAAAATACCATTCTAATGTAAAAGCATTAAGAATAGCAGCAAATAAAATCAATCCCGCTGAAAAGATTATTAAATCCTTTAATTTTAGATCAAAATCCTCATTAAAAAAATTTTTAACCATAATAATTTGTAAAACCGAAACAAATGCGAGGCTGATTAAACTAGCAATTGCCGCCCCTAAAGCCTGATACCTGGGAATTAATATTAAATTAAGAATAACATTAATACACACAGAAATTCCTGAAATGATATTAAGTTCCTTTAAATTACCGTTTGCAGTAAGCAGAGTGCCAAAAATATACCCCGAAGAAATAAAAATCAGGCCAAACATTAATACGCTTAAAATTATCCCCGACTCTTCTACGTGATTATGATATAAAATTTCTATAATTGAATAATTGTGAAACAAAGCGGCGATGGCAATAGTAAGCGTCGGTATTATTATTAAAAAAAATGCCAGGCGAAGAAGCTGACCTACCGCCTTTTTGTTTTTAATCATCTGTGAAAATATTGGCAATAACAATATTGCAAATAAATACCCAATCATAGAACCAGCATCCATTAACCTGAATGCCTGCGCATAAATTCCTGTTTGCAACTTTCCGTCGACAAGCATTCTCTCAAGCATTACAGAATCAATTCTAGTGTACAAACTCATAAGTAATCCAAGTAAAGCAAAAGGCACGCTTCGTTTTAAAAAGGAAATAATTTGCCGGTAATCAAATCTGGGCTTAATAAATCCTGTTTTTGAAATTACAATTACTGAAACAACCAATAAGGTTATCAAATACGAAACAGTTTGGGAATATACCAGCCATTCAATCTGAAAGCCGGCTTTAGTAATGTTGCCCCAGAGCAAAACGCTGCATAAAAAAATCAGTAAAAGCCGGTCAAGAACTGATAAAATACTGTCTGTTTTGAATAAGTGCAAACCATTTATATTTGACCTCAGGTAAAGAATAAACGAATTAATAAACTGATTCAGTAGTAATACCAACAACAGGTTAAGTTGATACAATTCATATCCTACCAGCCATGCAATAAAAATGCTTATTATAAAAAACACAAGACCCAGAAAGAGTTTGGCAGTTACAAGATTAGAAATGTTTTTTACCAATAAATGTTTATGCCGGGCAATATCCCTGTTATTGAAACTGGTAATTCCAAAATCAAGGAGAATATTTAAAATAATGGAAAAATTAAATAAGGAGAAATATAAGCCGTATTCGGCAGCGCCTACAACATTCTGAATTGTCCGGTCTATTCCCAATAACCAGAAGGGTTTAACCAGAACATTCAGAGCAATAAGCAAAAACAAATTGGCAAGGAATTTACTTTTCAATTTTCAGAATTTATTCATTCCTTTACAAAAGTAGCCATTGTTACGGGATTATTAAAAAATTCCACTGCAGTCATGATACGAGTAGGTTGGTTTAAAAACAAACATGGATGAATTGAAAATCGGCGTAGCCATAATTCACATCCGCCTTCGTGCAGTCCAAAATTTAAAAATTAATTCTACATGAAAATTGCTGTTAATACCAGGCTTCTTCAATTTGGGAAACTGCAAGGAATTGGATGGTTTATAAATGAAACCTTAAAACGAATTACTGTTAACAACCCCCAGGTTGAATTCATACTTATATTTGACAGAAAACCCAAAAACCTGCCGGAATTTTCAAAAAATGTTACCTATAGAGTTCTTTATCCTCCTACAAGACACCCCTTGCTATGGTACACTTGGTTTGATTGGTCTTTACCACCTTTACTAAAAAAAATAAATCCAGATTTATTCCTGTCACCCGATGGTTATATCTCATTAAACACCAATATTCCTCAATTAGCTGTTATACATGACATTAACTTCATGCACCGTCCAAAGGATTTGCCTTTATTATCAGGGCATTATTACAGGCATTATTTTCCGAAATTTGCGGTAAAAGCCATGAGGATTGCTACTGTATCTGAATATTCTAAAAACGATATTTGCAGTTCATTTTCAATACCCGGTAATAAAATTGATGTGGTTTATAACGGAGTGAATGAAAATTTCTCCCCGGTTTCTGAACAAGTTAAAAAGGCATGGAGGATGGAACACACAGGAGGTTTCGATTATTTTATTTATGTGGGATATCTTCATCCGAGAAAAAATATTGAAAATATGTTACTTGCATTTGAAAATTTTAAAAAAACCGACAGTTCAGGCATTAAGCTTGTAATAGTTGGTGAGCCTATGTTTAAAACATCTAACATTTATATTACCCTCAGAAAATTGACCTTCAAATCAGATGTCCTTTTTAAAGGCCGGCTTATGCCCGAATTTTTGAACATAGCTATTGGTTCTGCCCAAGCTCTTTTACTTGTATCTCATTTTGAAGGGTTTGGAATTCCGGTTCTTGAAGCCTTTAAATGCCATGTCCCCGTAATCTGTTCCAACACTACTTCTCTGCCAGAGGTAGCTGGTGACTCAGCCTTGTTGGTTGACCCGAATTCCATACAATTAATTTCCAATGCCATGTACAGGGTAGTAAATGAAAATAATTTGAGAGACCAACTCATCCAGCGTGGAAAAGTAAGGGCTGAGATGTTTAACTGGAACAGAACCTCTGAATTATTGTGGAAGTCAATTGAAAAAACAATTCAATCTGTTCATTAGACTCGTAATCACAAGGTAGCTTCACTACAATTACACCCCAGCACAATAATTTAGGATATTCAAAAAATATTTCGCCACCAAAAACAAATAACCTGTTGATTGGTAAATAGGATAAACCGATAATGCTTTACCATTTAATAACATATAGTAAAACTCCATTTTTATATTACTGAAATTCATTATACCCGGGTTGTGGTTGCATGTATAAAATGTTGCGGACTGCAAAATTCGCCACTTTCTGCCGACACAAACCCATTATCGAAACAGCAACTTTGCATAATCGCCTAAATATCTATGTTTTAAAATCTGGTTTGGCGATTGGTGATTTATTTTTTCATATTTATTTGTTTTATTAAAAAAAATGCCTTATCTTTGTATAATACTACTTGTTTAATACTAAAAGATTAAATCATGAGTCAGAATATTCATTTATCAGAATTATTATCAGCATGGGAGGAAACATATAAAAAAGGTCAATTGACTCTATGGATTTTTCTCTCACTGAAAGATGGGAAAAAATATGTTGATGAAATAAAATCCTTTGTTGAAGAACAGTCTGAAAATACAATGACATGTGAAAACCAAAGCCTCTACCGCAATCTTAGAAAATTTCAGCATGTTGGAGTTGTTGATTATGACACTGGAGTGGGCAACAAAGGACCTGAACGGAAATATTATTTCCTCACAGAATTAGGGCAAAAACTCCTCAATAAATTTATTGACAGGAACATCTCCCTGTTTTTTAATACACGAATTAAAAATTTAATCAATAAGGAGGACTAAAAATGAAAGCATTAACAAAAAATCTTATGTATTTCGCAATTTTATTTTTCATAGGAACAATAGTTTTTCGCTATTGTTTAAGTCATTTTTTAGAAAACCGTGATTATAATCTGGTATGGATTATAGCTGTACTTTACTTTTTCTTCAATTTGTTTATAGGGTGGTTCTTTGGGAAAAGGGATTATGAAACCCTGCCTCTACATGATATCGGATTCCGTTTTCATTTTGCAACATATTTACTTTTCAATATCGTAGCAGTTTTGTGGTTTTCATTTGGCTTTCATTCACATTCTGAAAGCATTAGAGATGTTTATTTCACTGCGCTTTTTTGGGGGACTTTATTATTAATTCATTTCATACTCTATTTAATTGCGCAAAAGAATTCGATTAAGGGGCTCAATAAAGAAGATATATTTGAATAATAGAATTGAATTGATATAAATACATTCAATTTACAATTTTGGTTTTCTTACCGCTTTTTGTCTTGGGATTTTAAGACATTTGCAGCTAACTAAGCCTAAATATACTTATCTTTGGCGCTAAATTTTGATTTGAAAATGATAATTAGAAAAGCTACATTAAAAGATTCAGAATTTATTGCACAATACCTGTTATTGGCCTTAAAGGATATTATTTTTCAATTTATTGGCGAACAGGACCACGATAAGGCAAAAAATTTATTACTGTATTTCATTACAAATGAGAACAATCAGTATTCCTTTCAAAATTGTTGGGTTGTCGAAGAGGGAAATGAAATTATTGCCGCAGTTAATTTATATGACGGAGCTATGTTACGTGAGTTGCGGGAGCCGGTTATAAAGTATATAAAAGCTCATCTTGATTTAGACTTAAATGTGGAAGATGAAACACAACCGGGAGAATATTACATTGATTCTCTGGGGGTAAACCCGAATCAACAAGGCAAAGGCATAGGCTCAAAATTGCTAAAGTTTCTAATAGATGAATATGTAAACAAGAATAAACAAACTCTTGGCTTACTTGTGGATGAAGAAAATACGAATGCAAAAAAATTGTATTTAAAATTAGGCTTTAAGCATGTTGGAAATAAAATTTATGTCGGAAAAAACATGGCACATCTGCAAATAAAACTTTAAAAAATTCTCAATAAAAACTGCCGCCGGATTAAATAAGTAGCCTTAAACCCAACTCATATAATACTTCAATTTTTTAATTGAAATTTTCCTCTTTGAACTTCAGTTTTTAGTATTTTCACTGTTTAAAGTTCAGCACCACAAAAAAACAATTCCCTATTTCATTTTAATTTTTTACATTTAATACAAACTTTAAAAGCAGGGCAGCGGTTAATTTTTTTTTGCACGGCAATATCAGTCTCTTGAGCAGTTGAAATTATTGACAAATTCCATCCAAGGCTCTCCCATTTCACAATAATGAAAAGAGCAGGTTCGTTAAATACAAAAAGCACTCTGGCTGGAAACCATAGGGTAAAACTTATAAAATAATTTGCTGCCCTAACATGAAAGATACGTTTTATCAAATAAATAAAGGAAATGAAAATTATTCAGATTGAAATTTATAAGTCGCCTATAAAACTTAAAGAACCTTTCGTTTGTTCGTTAGGCCTCAGCGAATATGCCGAAAATATCATTGTAATTATAAGGACAGATAAGGGTATTTCTGGTTTTGGTGAGTGCAGTCCTTATATGCCGATTAACGGGGAGAGCATTGATACTTGTTTCATTATTGGACAACACATAGCAAAAGTTCTGAAAGGGAAAAACCCTTTGAATATTGAAGAATGTTCGGTAACAATGGATAAAGTCATTTATAGTAACACAAGTATTAAAAGCGCTTTTGATATTGCCTTATATGACATCGCCTCACAAAATTCCAACTTACCTTTGTTCCGTTTTCTCTCGGGCGATAGCAGGAAAATTATTATCACAGATTATACAGTCAGCATTGGTGACCCGCAAAAAATGGCCAGTGATGCAAAAAAAATTCAAGCCAATGGTTTTCAGGTAATAAAAGTTAAGCTTGGTGACACAAAGAATAAAGATGTAGAACGCATAAGGCTTATTAGAGAAGCCGTTGGAAAGTCAATTCCAATAAGAATTGATGCAAACCAAGCTTGGAGTACTGACGAGGCAATTCAAACTTTAAATGAATTAGCGCCATACAACATTCAACTCTGCGAAGAACCAATTCCCCGATGGAACTTCATGGAACTTTCAAAAGTGCGATCACAAAGTCCTATTCCAATTATGGCAGACGAATCTTGTTGCGACCATAACGATGCAAAACGGTTAATTGAATTATCTTCCTGCGACTTGTTTAATATCAAACTTGGAAAATCGTCTGGCTTTTTCAATGCAATGAAAATTGTAAGGCTTGCTGAACAGGCGGGCATAAAAATTCAAATCGGGGGATTCCTGGAATCCAGGTTGGGTTTTACTGCTTCTGCACATCTTGCACTAACAAGCGACAATATTATTTATTACGACTTTGACTCCCCCTTAATGTTTGTAAAAGACCCCGTTACAGGAGGTATTAATTATGACGATAAGGGAGTTGTATCGGTTCCTGAAACTCCTGGGCTGGGAGCATGGATTGACGATAATTATTTACAAGGCTTAATGAAGGTTATAGTATAGTAAAATTAAAAAAACCAATTCCTTAAAGTGACCCCGATTTTTTAAATAGTGGATTCCACTGCAAATTTGTAACTTGCAGAGCTGGGAGTTAATCCTAATGAGTTTTAGTTTCATTTAATGAATTATAATATTTCTGAAATAATCCTGAAAATGTTTTGAACAAAACAGCCTGCCCAAGATTAAATTCAATATGTACTTGCTGAAAAGGGTATAAAAAAATGTTTTGTAGATTAAAAATACACTAATCAAAAATGGAAACTGTTTAAACAGTTTATTTCTATAATCCAAAAATTGTAAAATTTTGAATCCATTTTACATAAAAAATATCATAGAAGCCGGTTGTGATGAAGCAGGCAGGGGCTCGCTTGCCGGACCCGTTTTTGCGGCTGCGGTAATTTTACCGCCGGAATTTGTACTGCCTCAGTTAAACGACTCAAAATTGCTATCGGAAAAGCAACGGAATTATTGCAGAGAAATCATTGAAAAAGAAGCGCAGGATTGGGCCATAGGAATAGTTGACGAAAAAGAAATAGATACCATTAACATCAGAAATGCTTCTGTTCTGGCTATGCACAGGGCCCTTGAAAATCTCAGGATGCATCCCGTACTTATTATTGTTGATGGCAATTTTTTCAGGAATTTCAAAAATATTCCTCACCAATGCTTTGTAAAAGGTGACAGTCGTTTTATGTCTATTGCAGCAGCTTCTGTTCTGGCAAAAACTCACAGAGACGCTTTTATGAAAGTTTTACATAACGAATTACCCCAATACCTTTGGAATAAAAACAAGGGTTATGCCACCAGAGAACACATAAAAGCGATTCATCATCAAGGTTATTCAGAGTATCACAGGAAATCTTTTCACTTAAACTCTGCGCAAATAAAAATCCCTTTTGTTAATTATTCTTAAGATTAGTATTAGCCACAAAAACTCATTTTGAAAATATTAATTCTGCCCTAACTTTAGGCCTTTCTTATTACCTTTGCAATACTATCAATTCAAAAAAAATTACGACATGAAAAAAATCTCTTCATTTTTAATTGGTTTTGTTCTCCTTTTTAGTTTGAAATTAAAGGCTGACGAAGGAATGTGGATATTACCCCTTATAGAAAAACTGAATATTGAAAAAATGCAGTCTATGGGGCTTAAGCTTAACGCTGAACAAATTTACAGTATCAACAACTCCAGCCTCAAAGACGCAATTGTCAGGTTCGGTGGTGGTTGTACGGGAGAAATAATTTCTGACAAAGGTCTTCTTCTCACAAATCACCACTGCGGTTATGGCGTAATTCAAAGACACAGTTCTGTTGAAAACGATTATTTAACCGATGGATTTTGGGCAAAAAGTTTGGAGGAAGAACTACCTTCACCCGGGCTGTTTGTCACATTTTTATTAAGCATTGAGGATGTTACTGAAAAAGTAGTTTCAAAACTTAATGATGAAATGACCGAACTTGAGAGGGTTAATCTAATTAATTCAATAAGCAGGGAAATTGAAGCGGGTGTTAAGGCAGAAAAATTTCAGACTGCAAGGGTGCATTCATTTTTCGGCGGTAACAAGTTTTACTTGATAGTTTCTGAAAACTACCCCGATGTTCGTTTTGTTGGAGCTCCCCCATCCTCCATTGGTAAATTTGGAGCAGATACCGATAACTGGATGTGGCCAAGGCATACCGGCGATTTTGCATTATTTAGGGTTTACACCGGCCCCGACGGAAAACCTGCGGAATACTCTCCTGAAAATATTCCATTAAGGCCACGTCATTACTTGCCAATTTCAATCAAAGGAGTTCAGGAAGGCGATTTTGCAATGATAATAGGTTATCCCGGCAGAACAACAAGGTATATGACATCTACTGAGGTTCAGCAGGTAATGGACATAACAAATACGAACAGGATAAAAATTCGCGGCATTCGTCAGGAAATTCTGCTTGAAGATATGCTGGCAAGCGACAAAGTACGAATTCAATATGCTTCAAAATATTCCCGTTCAACCAACCATTGGAAATATTCAATTGGGCAGAATCGCGGTTTACAAAGATTACGGGTAATTGACAAAAAATTAGGACAGGAAAAAAACTTCATTAATTGGGTAAATGCCGATCATTTACGTATGGCAAAATACGGCGAAGCCCTTAATCTGATTGAAAATGCTGTAAAGTCAAGGGCTCCTTATATGAACGCAAGCCAGTACCTTATGGAGTCCTTACGTAACGTTGAAATATTTCAGATTGCCGGAAGAGCCGAAAACCTCTACCGTATTCTATCTGAAAAAAATCCCGACTCGGTTAAATTATCTGAAGCCATAAAAGAACTCAAAGCTTTTGCCGGAGAATTTTACAGGAATTACAATGCCCCCACCGACAGGAAAGTTGCCGAAGCGCTTGTTGAGCTATATTATAATGATGTCGACAAAACATTCCATCCTGATTTTCTGGCTAATGTTCACCGAAGGTTTAAAGGTGATTTCGCAAAATATTCGACACAATTATTCAACACTTCCCTCTTTGTATCGGAAGAAACTTTAAACAATTTTCTTAAAAATCCTTCAGCCAGAGTTCTTTCAAGAGATCCGGCATTTGTAGCGAGCCTATCGATTAATGCAAAATCGGGAAAACTTTTCGATAAAATAAGCTCATATAATTTAAACCTGCAAAGGGGACACAGGCTATATATAGCCGGCTTAAAACAAATGTTTCCCGACAGTACATTTTACCCCGATGCAAATGGTACGATGAGACTCACCTACGGCACAGTAACCGGTTATTACCCTGCCGACGCAATTCATTATAAATACTATACAACCCTTTCGGGTGTTATGGAAAAAGAAGACCCAAATAATTGGGAATTTGTGGTACCTGCAAAGCTAAAAGAGTTATACCATAATAAAGATTTTGGTCGCTATGGTACAAACGGCAAAATGATTGTTAACTTCATCAGCAATAACGATATTACAGGTGGAAATTCAGGCAGTCCTGTTATTAATGCCAATGGTGAACTTATTGGCCTGGCATTTGACGGCAATTGGGAAGCTATGAGCGGCGATATTGCATTTGAAAACGAATTGCAGCGAGCCATTTCGGTAGATGCCCGTTACATTTTGTTCATTATTGAAAAATTCGCAGGTGCGCATAACCTGATTGAAGAAATGACTATTGTAGAATAATTATCCAAATAACCCTGACACTGTCATTATAAGTTCTTGCTTTTAAAGCTTATAATGGCAAATGCTGTTTTTTTGGCTACAACTAATTAATGACAAAACCCATTCCTGATATTACAATTTATACCGATGGAGCAGCAAGGGGGAATCCTGGTCCCGGAGGCTTTGGAGCCGTTCTTATTTCGGGTAATCACAGAAAGGAAATCTCCTGTGGGTACAAGCTTACAACCAACAATCGCATGGAATTGCTTGCGGTAATCGAAGCACTGGAAGCCCTTAAAATAGCTCCCTGCAATGTAACCGTTATTACCGATTCGAAATACATTGCCGATGCTGTTCAAAAATCATGGGTTTTTGCTTGGGAAATCAAACAATTTAAAAAAAAGAAAAATCCAGACCTTTGGAGGCGCTTTCTGGCAGTTTACAGGCAACATCAGGTAACTTTCCAATGGATAAAAGGACATGCCAATAACAAGGAAAATGAAATTTGCGACAAATTAGCTGTACAGGCAAGTTACGGCGATACGTTGTTACCCGACACCGGCTACCTCAACAATTTAGAAACACCCGGAGCACTTTTATAATCTTAGCATATTTGTCCATCCCTGTTAAATTCATTTCAATTAATTTTATCACTACTATCAACTTAATTTTTAATAAAATCCAAAAGTTTTCAAAAAGATCAATGTTAGTAAAAGGTCTTTTATTAGCTGGGGTCATTTCCGCCTCAGGAAATTCGCGGCAACCAGAAATACCTAAGCATAATTAAACCTGTTATACCCGGTTTTGTAGCAGGTTCGGCCCAGGGATTCTGGTTTGCTGAATTATTAACCGTAATTAAATTAAAAAGTAATTCTTGCCTGCAACTTCACTTCGGTGCGGGTATTGCCGGTAATTTCATTTAAACCCGAACCCATGCTTGTCCTGTTTGGAAGGTTTGTTTGTGCAATTCTGAACCATAAATCTAACCCGGCCGGAAAGGAATAATTAAGATTAAGGTAAAACCTGCTACCGGTGTCAAAATAGGCAGGAACAGAAAACGCATATAGCACGTCGTTTTCAAAAGCATAAATCCGGGTATTGAATGAGTCTGTGTCAATTAAAGCATATCTGAAGGAGGCATTAAACGGAATTTTATTTGAACGGAATATAATGTCCTGATAAAGCAAAAATCCACGTTCCCTGGGTGTAAAATCACTTTCATAATACGACAGTTCAATCCTGTTCCGGAATTCAAGTGAAGGGCTTATCCTGTAACCTATCTGATATCGGAAATTGGTTTGGTGGATGTTTTCAGTTTGCCTGATGAAAGGCTCCTGAACGGGTGCATTTTCAGGTTTAGTCTGACGCTTCATTCTGAAATACATGGAAACCGTTCCTGACGGAGTAAAATCGGCCTGTAATAGATAGTCGTATCCTGCTGTAGGGGTAAAGGCCCTGAATCGTAACCAGGGGAAGGAAAATACATCAAAGTATGCAGATAATTTCCATCTTGGGAGAGGGAGCAGAACTATTCCGGTATAAAACCCTGTTTCATTTATGGTTCTGGCCCCCTCACCAAAGCCGTTGCTAAAATAGGCGTGGTAGTTTCGGGAATAATTTCGGTAAAGTGTTGCAAGTGTAACTCTTGGCCCGGCATCGGCAAGTAAGCCGGTTACAAATGCATAACCACCGCTTTGACTAAGAGCGCCTTCGCCAAACAGTTTAATATTTCTGAAAAATAGGCGGTAATCTGCACCTACATTGAAGTTTTCTCCTCCCCTGAATTCGAACTTGTTATGTGTCAGGTCAGATGGAATAACCTGCGCATCGTATTTATAATAAACCCCGGTAAGTCCAATTTCTAAAAAATTACCCTTCCATGTAAGATTGCCACCTGTAATTGTTTCTCCAAGTACGTTTTTAGTATTAACCTGCGATGGGGTGGCGTGTAAACCTGTATTTTGAATTGATGATACAGCAATAATTGCATTTGTTAAAGAATCAATTGATGAGACATTTGCGTCTATTTTTTTTCTCGAGAAAAATACTGTAAGCTCAAGTTTTTCACTTACTGATATTGATGTTCCTGCTCCCCTAAGGAAAATGTTTTCATCGGTTGAGGAGTATCTTAACAATCCTCTTGGGGCTTTTTTAATATTAACAACATTTGCCGATTTGCCTTGTGAAAATCCCGGCCACAGAATCAAACCTTGCCCCAATCGTACATGAAAATCGCCAAGCGCCAGACTTTTTATTCTTTGGTTACCCCTGATAAAAAAGTGTGCCGACTTGTAATCAAATCCATGCGGGTTATTACCATTGAAAAACTCTTCGCCGGCGTCCTTCTCTGCTGTGAAACCCCAGAAAATCCGGTTTCTGTAACTGAACTGATACCGTGTGTTTAATTTGAGATTGGAACCCAGGAATCGTGAATTTGGACTTGCTGCCAAAGCAGAGTCAGAAATCTCTGAAAAACCTTTTTGTTCTTCAAGTACCTGCTGCATCCTCGTGAATACCTGGTGTCTTCCAAACCTTAATATATTTTGAGCGGCAATTGTAGTTGGCGTTTCTACCAGTTTGACAAAAGGAGCAATTTTAAGGATAATATCGGGGCTAAAACCTTCAATATAAGAAAGCTCAAACATTGTTGAAACCGGTCCGAATATTCTTACATATTCAAGCAGATTAATAATTTGAAAAACATTTAGGACATATATGCGTGATAATTCCTCAAGAGTTGTATTATTCAGGTTGATGGGATTCTCCCACAGAAAATATAAATCATCTATTATTGCAGAAAGGTCAGCATCTTCTTCTGCATTGGAGGCTATTTCTTCAATTATTTCTTCAATTGCAGGAGGAAGTAACAATTGCTGGGAAAGTGAATAAAAACTTCCCTGCACCAATAATACAAGAATTATGAAAGTTTTAAGCCTCATCTGAATGCATAGCTTATTGAAAAATGCGGGCTTAGTCCAAGTAACTGATGATAGGAAAAAGCCAAATCGGCCTTGAGATTTTTAAAGGCATATCCTAATCCAAATGAGGGTTGCAAGGGGTTACTTGAAATGCCCGTACGTATAACGAAATCATCGATTACTTTGATTTCTGTTCCGCCTTTAAAAATCGCTTTCCTGTCAAGGTCTTTTTCTGTTTCAATATTAATCACAGCCCTGTCGCCAAAATGGTACCCAATTCCAAAACGGAAAATCGTCGGAAGGGCTTGTGTATAAAAAGTTTCGATTTTAGTTCTTGTGGGATTAAAAATATGAGCTCCAATGTACAGGTTGTTTAAGGGTTTGGCAATAAATCCAAGCTCTACTGTCAGGTTATCGGTATTGCCGTAATAATTTGCAATATGTGTTCTATGGTAATTTAGCTGAACTCCCGCGGCAAAAAATTCCGAAAAGTAGCGTCCAAACGATAAACCGGTTTTTAATTCATTGTACTGACTGAATCCGAAGTAGGAAATATTGAATCCTACTGTACCAGGCCTTGTTGGCACTGCAACTCCAAAGGCCTGAAGGCCTAATTCATTTACAGCAAAGCGGTTTTCATGATGAATACCAAAAGTAAGAGATTCAACACCGGCCAGGGCTGCCTGGTTGTGAAATGAGGGCCAAAACCCCATGTTTACAACTGCAGCATTCCCCATAGCAGCAGCACAACTACCTACCGGAAAGTTTTGAGTTCCAAGCAGAACGGAATACGGGAAAAAAAATAAAAATATATGAAAAGTAAAGAATAATCTCATATTTGAGCAAAAAATATTAACGGACTTTAAATATTCAGTTTACGAATAATTGTTAAAAATAAACAAAATCTGTTTATTTTGCAGTCTCAAAAAACAGATTTATATAAGTTACTTTCACACTCAAAACCTTGCAGGTTAATTATTCAAAGACAAATCATGATGAGGCAGGTTAAACTTCATGACAAAATATTCGAGTTATTTATTAGCGCAGGTGAAATAAACAGCGCGGTAGAGCTTATTGCACAAAAAATGAATAAGGAACTTGCAGACAAAAATCCATTGTTTATAAGCATATTAAACGGGTCTTTTATGTTTACATCCGACCTTATGAAAAAATTGGATTTTAATTGCAGTTTAACCTTTCTGAAGCTTTCCTCGTACGAGGGCGATTCCTCTACCGGCGATGTGAAAAAATTAATTGGCCTGAACGAAAAAATTGAAGGTCGCACGGTAGTAATTATTGAAGATATTATTGATACAGGAATTACCTTAGACATTATAATGCTTCAGATTGAGGCTCTTAAACCTGCCGAAATTAAGGTTGCAACCTTGTTACTAAAACCGAAGGCTTTTCATGGAAGATTTAAACCCGACTATATTGGTATTGAGATTCCGAACGATTTTATAATCGGGTATGGCTTAGATTACAATGAACTTGGCAGGAATTTTAAGGACCTTTTTGTTCTTGTAAAGGAATAATTAATCTGTTTTAGTTTTGTAATATTTTGAATTTAACCTGAAAACCTATTACTTTATTAAAAAATTACCCCGGCATGCTTAACCTTATTTTATTTGGCCCTCCCGGAGCCGGAAAAGGCACACAATCTACGAAACTTATCGAGAAATTTGGGTTAACACATTTGTCCACTGGTGAAATTCTTAGGAATGAAATTACTGAAAAAACCCCGATTGGCATAGAAGCCAGTAAGTATATTGACCATGGAATACTTGTACCCGATGATACAGTTATAGCTTTAATTACTGCCAGGCTTGTGCAAAACGGAAATATAAACGGATATGTTTTTGATGGATTTCCAAGAAATATTTCTCAGGCAATTGCATTAGATAAGTTGCTTGCAAGATTTGACCATTCTCTTACTCTTTTGGTAGCTCTAGAAGTTGAATATAGTGAACTGATTTCACGACTTCTGCTGCGAAGCAAGAATGAAGGCAGAACCGACGATGCTAGCGCAGTGGTGGAAAAAAGGTTAAAGCTATACAGGGAAGTTACTGAGCCTGTAATGTGTTATTACAAAAACAAAAATAAATTTATTTCGGTCGATGGTTTAGGCGAGCAGGATGAAATATTCGCCAAAATTGTTGCCGCAATTGAAAAATACAGGCTATAATTCATTTTTATTTCTTAAAAGCATGGGAGATACAAATTTCATAGATTATGTTAAAGTTTTCTGCCGTTCCGGTAAGGGTGGAGCAGGCTCGGTACATTTTCACCGCGACAAGTTTACCCGTAAAGGTGGACCCGACGGAGGAGACGGAGGACAGGGAGGCCATGTTATTATAAAAGGGAATGAACAACTATGGACACTGCTTCATTTAAAGCACCATAAACATATTTCAGCCGAGAACGGGCAATCTGGTGGAGCAGTGCTAAGAACTGGGGCAAGCGGGGCAAATGTAATAGTTGAGGTGCCGCTCGGTACCGTTGCAAAGAATTCTGAAACCGGGGAAATTTTATTTGAAATAACTTCACCTGATGAAGAGAAAATTATTGCTAAAGGAGGCAGGGGTGGGCTTGGAAACGATAATTTCAAGTCTGCAACACGTCAGTCGCCAAAATTTGCGCAACCCGGCGAAAATGCCGAAGAAGGTTGGTTTATTCTGGAGTTGAAGATACTTGCTGATGTTGGCCTGGTAGGGTTTCCCAATGCAGGGAAATCTACATTGCTTTCAGTTGTTTCGGCAGCGAAGCCTAAAATTGCCGATTATGCATTTACTACTCTTGTGCCAAATCTCGGAATAGTTGAATACCGCAATAATCGATCATTTGTAATGGCCGATATTCCAGGAATTATTGAAGGAGCGCATGAAGGCAAGGGCCTGGGACTGCGATTCCTCAGACATATTGAACGAAACTCAATGTTGCTGTTTATGATTCCTTCCGATACAAAGAATATAATAGAAGAATACTGGATACTGCTCAATGAATTAAAGAAATACAATCCCGAACTTCTTCATAAGAAAAGAATTCTGACAATTTCAAAATCAGATTTGCTCGATAAGGAATTAAAGAATGAAATAAAAAAAGAATTACCCGAAATACCCGGCTGTTTTATTTCATCGGTTACAGGTGAAGGTATTTCTGAATTAAAGGACTTAATATGGCAAGAATTAAATAATTAAAAATTTTACTTATGCTTGAATTTTTGAATGAAATCGACACCCTGCTTTTTTTATTTCTTAACGGAATCCGTTCTGAATTTTGGGATGTAATAATGTGGCATATAAGCGGTAAAAAAGAATGGATACCGCTCTACTTATTAATTTCCGGATGGATGATTTTTCGTTTAAGGATAAAATTCCTGTATATGATACCATTTATTGTTTTATTGGTTCTTTTAAGCGATCAGATTTCAGATTCGCTTAAAGATAACCTGCAAAGATACCGCCCAAGTCACGACCCCGAAATCCGAGATATTGTGAATCTCGTGAGAAACCACAGAGGAGGGCTTTATGGATTTGTTTCTTCGCACGCAGCAAATACCTTTGCATTAGCAAGCTTCACAAGCCTTTTCTTTAAAGTACCAATATTTAGCATTTTTATATTTTTCTGGGCTGCTCTTGTTTCATACAGCCGCATTTATCTTGGGGTACATTATCCGGGCGATATAATTTTCGGGGCATTACTTGGAGTACTTGCCGGGCTATTCACATACTGGCTATGGGAGTTGGCTAACAAAAAATTTATCAACCGCTGGATGCAGAAATAATGAACGCTTGTGCTTCGTGGTTTGGCATACAAATTGAATTTATTAATTCAAGAGCTAAAACCCAAAGCCATGAAAACGCTAAATTTCAAATCCGGCAAAACCAAAATCCTCAGGAGTGCTATATTTATACTGCTCCTTATTGGTTTCTTTTCCTGCGAATACTACGGGCGAAACGGAATGTCTGGAAGGGCTTACCTCGCCATAGATTGGAAACATTCAGAACCCCTGTATATTGAGGCCGGAAACAAATTTATTCCCTCAACATTTTATTGGGGAGAATTTTATAGAATCCCACCGGGGAATTATCTGTTATATTATGAAGGCGAATATTTTAACGGACGAAGATGGATTAGCTATGCATGGGAAGTAGAATATCAAATCTGGGTAAATCAGGGAGAATTTGGCCTGCCTCACGGAATTGACGGTCTCGATGGAGCCGATGTCTATTTTACAATAATTTGCTCTCCCGGCGGCCCGGCAAAATTTTTTGAAGAGCATTATAAATCTGCCCAAACAAACTTACCGGTAAATTTTGACTTAATACAGAATACAGGAGAGCTTATTGAAATAAAACAAATTAATCAGAATTTTACATTAAGCATAAAGTACCGTAAAGTTCAGCCCAAATATACTCCTGCCCGCTAAGAGAATTTAATTCCATAATAGTGACTGTTTTAAAAGAGCAGCACTATTATTTTTTTATCAAACATTATACTCCGGCAAAAATCTTCCCTTTATTCATGCGCTCAGGCCGCACGGGCTTTTACTATTTTTCTGCAGCAATAAAAAAGCAAACAAAAAATGCCGCCATTGCATCGAATTATCTGGCAAAATTTTCGCTATTGTGCTGCAAATAATCTTTTCTTTGTTCATGCGCTCAAGCCGCACGGGCTTTTACTTTTTTTCT
>BBPF01001974.1_pt4 | contig 23934 bp, 19 predicted proteins | sample 1343921 | NCBI WGS metagenome assembly BBPF01 (sample SAMD00019090, study PRJDB2971) | groundwater metagenome | isolation source: The Cedars highly-alkaline
CCCCCTCAAGACCCGGTATAATTTCCTCAATGGCCTTTACATCGTCTCCGAGCAAATTAGTAAAACTTTTATTTGCATATACCACCTTCAGCAATTCATCAACTATAACAACACTTGAGGGAAGTTTCGACAGCATGGTTTTAGTAGTTTCAAATGCATCCTTCGCATATTGTTGTTCTTTTCTGGCCAGTTTTTCCGATTCTTTCAGAGCCAGTTGTGTTTCAGCAAGTTTCAAATTAGTTTCCCTGAGGGTTTTAATATATTCCTGCCGGTTTTTAGTGGTATAAGTAAGACACATATCTGTTTTTGCAAGGCCTCTTGCAACTGCAATCGCAAAGTCGCGGCATGAAGTATATCCACAGGATGCACAACCAATTTCTTGCACAACATCTTCTTTACCTATTATTTTTAAAATATCCTGAATGTTTTCTTCTGAAGGGGCAGGCATTCTCTGGTCCTTGTTATTGAATTTTCGTGAGTAGTCAAGAGTTAAAAATTCATTAATATCCTTTTCCCATTCTTCCGGTTTAAATTTTTTCAGTCTTTTTTTAGCGTATTCTACAACCAGTGACAGGCGTTGAAATTTCTCTCCACCCTGAGACATCCCCGGTCCCATTAAGCATCCTTCATTATAAAAAATATTAAAGTGTTTTTTTATGAAATTAATGTGATTTTCAAACTGTGTAACCGATTGTAGCATATTGTTGCGGCCTTCGGTGGTAATAACATTTCCTGTTATAAGTTTTTCGTCGATTCCGGCAGCTTGTAAAATACCATTACTGATAGGGTATAACGAACCAAGATTACCTATTGGAGGATCGAATTCTGAAAATTCAACTTTCTTTTCGGTAATATTAAACTCCTGAAATAATTTCCTAAGTTCCAGGAAGGTAAGAACTGAATCAACACGTCCGTCGTCGTTAAAATTAGTTGCCTCCGATTTTGCTTCAATACAAGGCCCTATAAATACAACTTTGAGGTCATCGCCATATTTTTTTCGGGCAACTTTTGCTGTAGCTATCATAGGCGATACTATTGGAGCTAAGTTATCAATTAATTCCGGATGAAATTTTTCTATGAAGGAAACTACGGCAGGACAGTTGCCCATAATGTAATATTTTCCCTTAAAATCTTTGAATAATTCATAATACTTCCGTGCAATGATATCTACGCCAAAAGAAACTTCGATTACATATTCAAATCCCAAACCTCTTATCATGTCCACAAACTTTCGGTAATCGGTTATATCGGGAAATTCGCCCGATATGCTTGGGTCCACAATTGCAGCGACCTTACTATCCGATTGAAGAAGATTTTTTGTTTGTTCTATTGAACTCTGGTAAATTATTGCACCGGGGCCACACACTTTTATGCAGTGACCGCAACCAATGCAAGCATTCTGTATGATTTCAGGATAATCCTGATGTGCTTCAACCTTTATTGCATTAACAGGACAAATACGCACACAGGAGTAAGAAAGATTACACTTATTTTTATTTATGCTGATCAGTGACATAGCATTTGAGTGAATAACTTAAAATAACTGAAGCTATTTTTTTAACCATTCTGATAAAATATATTTTACCTGACCAGGTTCAACAAATTCATATTCGGAATCAGAAATTTTCAATATTGGCCCTTTTTCACATTTCCCAAAACACCTGTTTCCATGAAAAAAAACTTTCTCCTCGATCCGGTTATCCTTTAAATAAGCCGATATGTATTGAAGCGATTTTCTGTTTCCTCGGGAAAAACAAGAACTCCCCAGGCAGATAGCTATATCGGATTTTTCTTCCATTTAAAATTTGTTTATTTTTTGAAGTTTAGTAGTTTTAATATATTTAAAATTAGTAAAATAGACAAACCTGATTATTTGACGAATCTATTGAAATTCAAATCAAAATCAAAAAATAAACAATAAAATTCCTTTGCAAAAATATTGTTATTTTTTTAACAATGTTTAAACAATAACAAAAAACATTTATTAATTTTGTGCATGTAAGATTTTAAAATCAGAAATCTAAACCAATACGGCATGGATGAAAATCAACTAACTTCAATCCTTGAAAAATATCCTGCTGCTAACAGAGGAAGCTTAATACCGATACTTCAGGAAATACAGGATCGATATGGATATTTGTCTGAAAATATGATAGTAGGGGTCGGGAGGTATTTGAAACTGCCAACCAGTAAAATTTATGGTTTGGCTACATTTTTCAATCAATTCAGGTTTGAAGCTCCGGCACTTTATACAATTAGGATATGCCATGGAACTTCATGTCATGCAAACGGTACTGCTGCAATATTAACTGAGTTTGAAAAGAAATACAAACTTAAGGCCGGACAAGTTACAAGAGACGGGTTGATTGGTCTTGAAATAACAGGTTGTATGGCCGCATGTGGATTAGGACCGGTATTGGAGATTAATGGCACCTATTATACAGAGTTTAAACCCTCCAAGGTAAAAGGAATAATGGATTTATTAATTCATCGGGAGGAGTAAGTATGTTGGCCAATTTAACAAATAGGGGTGATAAAGATTTTTGGATAAACAATGTATTACTGGTAGATTCAGTAGATTATTCTGCTGAAGTTGAAAAAAAAATAAAATATTCTCGGCGCGAAAAGGTTGAAAGGCCTGCAATAACTGTTGGAATGAATACCTGCTCAATTATTGCAGGGGCTGAGGCAACCTTTAAAGAAATTCAACAATATATTTCTGAGAGAAATATCAATATTAGCTTAGTGGCTGTAGGCTGCGACGGTTTTTGTTATATGGAACCAATGGTAAGTGTAAAGTTGCAGGGCAAAGCCAAAGTTACATTTAGCAATGTTACTACCGATAAGGTTTATTTTATTCTTGATAGTATTTTAAATAAAATTGTTCCCTCGGAGTTTGCATTATGCCAGTACCCTGATGAGAATCATGAATTATGGAATGATGTTCCGTTTTACCGTGATATTCCTTTTTATTCTCTTCAGAAAAGAAACTTACTCGAGATTTCCGGAAGAATTGATCCGGAGTCAGTTTATGAATATTTCGCTTTTGGAGGATACCGGGCCTTTATTAAAATAATAAGAAATTATACACCGGAAATTGTTTGCGATATTATTGAAAAAAGCGGACTACAGGGAAGGGGAGGAGGCGGGTTTCTTGCCGGAACAAAGTGGAAAATAGCACATTCAATTGCTGCAGAGCAGCGTTACATAATTTGTAATGCCTATGATAGCGATCCCGGAGCTTTTGCCAACCGTGCATTAATAGAGTCGAATCCTCATTTATTAATTGAAGGGCTTGCAATAGCAGCCTACGCTGTTGGTACATCCAGGGCGTATATTTATATCAGGAATGATTATTCCTTAGCTGTTAAAAGATTGCAGAATGCAATTAGTGAAGCAATTTCTTTGGGCTTGATTGGACATAACATTTATGGCAGCGGGTTTAATCTCGATATTGTGATAAGAAAAGGGGCAGGAGCATATGTTTGTGGCGAAGAAACTGCGCTTATAAGCAGCATAGAGGGAAAGCGCGGCATGCCTCGTACAAAACCTCCATATCCTGCTACTGCTGGCCTTTTTGGAAAGCCTACAATTGTGAATAATGTAGAAACTTTAGCCAATGTTCCCGGAATTTTCAGGCACGGAACAGGCCGACTTAATGTAAAGGGTAATGAACATTTAAAAGGAACAAAGTTACTTGCGTTGAATGGGAAAATAAAAAATTATGGAGTTGTCGAAGTTCCACTGGGCACAAGCCTAAAGAGTGTTGTTTTTGATATCGGAGGTGGTGTCAAAAAACCTGGACAATTCAAAGCAATCCAAATAGGAGGGCCTGCAGGTGGTTTCCTGATTGAAAATAACATTGATATTCCGATTGAATACCAGTCATTAAAGGAACATGGAATTTCAATCGGATCTGGCGGAATAACTGTTCTTGATAAGCAGAATTGTATTATCGATACAGTAAAGTTTTTTATGGATTTCATGCAAAAGGAAAGTTGCGGAAAATGTATTCCGTGTCGCGAAGGTTCAGGACGTATGCTTGAAATCTTTGATAATATTACTAAACGGCCTGTATCGGAAGCTGGCCATTCCACCCTCGAGCGATTCAAGGGCGCGATGCAACTTGAGAGTCTGGCTGAAGTTATTAAGGATACCTCGCTATGTGGATTAGGTCAAAAAGCTCCAAATCCTGTTTTGAGCTCACTGCAGCTTTTTAGAGCAGAATACGAAGAGCATATTTTTGACAGAAAATGTAATGCCGGAGTCTGCAAAGAACTTAGAATATATCAAATAGATGTCGATTTGTGTACCGGGTGTACCGTTTGTAAACCTAAATGCCCAACGCAGGCTATAATTGGCACAAAAGTACATCCCCACTTTATTATTGAGGAAAAATGTACTGGTTGCGGAATATGTTTTGATGTATGTAAATTTAGTGCAATAAGTGTTAAATAATTCACGGTTAAAAAATATTCATGCTAATTAATATTGAAGTTAACAATAAGATTTTGAAGGTCAAAAAGGGTGAAACTATATTGCTCGCCCTTAAGGCCCATGGTATTAATATTCCTACTATATGTTCCATGAGGGATTTTACACCAACAGGCGCATGCAGGATGTGTGTTGTAGAAATTGATGGAATGAAAAGCCTTGTAACTTCTTGTTCACATCCTGTTGAAGAATGGATGAAAATTAAAACCCATTCACCACGCATTGTAAAAGCCCGCAAGAGTATAGTTGAACTTTTATTATCAAACCACCCAGATGATTGTTTATATTGTGTAAGAAACACGAATTGTGAGCTACAGGATTTAGCCTCCGAACTTGGAGTCCTTGAAAGAAGAATTTTTGGAAGAAAAAATAAATTCAGGCTCGACCATTCAAGCCTGGCTATGGTTCGCGATCCCGCAAAATGTATACTTTGCAGTCGGTGCGTTAGAGTTTGCAGCGACATACAAGCAGTTCACGCACTTGAATTTCAAAACAGGGGGAACAAAACATTTATAGGTACTTCATACAACAAGGATTTGAATTTTTCCAGCTGTATATTATGCGGTCAATGTATCATGGTATGTCCAACGGCCGCTTTGCATGAAAATGAACAGCTTAATGAACTGGCAGAAGCCCTAAATGATTCATCCAAAACGGTGATTGTTCAACTCGATCCTTCGGTATCAGTAACTTTGGCTGAGGAATTTGGCCACAAACCCGGAAAAGAAATTAATGGAATTTTAGTTGCTGCACTACGTAAAATTGGTTTTAACATAGTTTTTGATACTGCCTTCGGTGTCGATTTGTATATTATGGAACTGGTTTCAGAATTTATCAATAATCGGGAAAATGGAAATCGCAGTTTAGTTTTTACTGGACTATGCCCAGCTTGGGTAAAATATGCCGAGCAATTTTGGCCCGATTACTTACCAAATATCTCTGAAATTAAATCACCTCCGCAGCTTTTAGGTTCTGTAATAAAGAATTATTATGCTAAAAGAATTGGTGTTTATGCAGAAAGTATATATTCCGTAGAAATTGCTCCATGCGTTGCAAAAAAATTTGAGTCACAGCGTGAAGAAATGACCAGTAAAGGTATATCAGATATTGATTGTGTACTTACAACCCGTGAATTTGTAAAACTTATAAAATTGCACGGGATTGATCTCGATTTATTGGAAGCTGAGTTACCCGACGATCCTTTTGAAACAAGAAGCTCTGCCGGAAAGATCTCAGCCGTTTCAGGTGGAATAACAGAGGCATTTATCAGAACTTTGTATTTCAAATTGACAGGGGAAGAACTTTCGGGACTAAAAATTCAAGAGCTTAGGGGATTGAAAGGAAAAAAGGAGTATAAACAGCAAATAAATGACAAGCGGATTAGTTTTGTTGCTGTAAGCGGCCTTAACAATGCAAAAACATTAATTGAAGAACTTAAATTGAACAAAAGTAAATATGACTTTATTGAGGTTATGGCTTGTCCCGGTGGTTGTATAAATGGTGGAGGACAACCTGTTAGACCAGACGAAGGGTGCTTGAAATCGCGCATGAAAACTCTTTACGAATTGGATGAGAAGGAAGTTATCAGGGTTGCACACAAAAACCCCAAATTAATCGCTCTAACTGCGCAATTTAAGGAATTATCAGGGGAGGGTTTAAACAAGGAGCAATTAAATATGCGTTTCATGAAAAGAAATGTACTTCTTTAGCTATTATTTTAACCAAACATGAAAGGCACTGAAAAGGAAAATAAACTTGTAATCACACTCAAGGATCGATGCCGTGTTTGCTATACATGTGTTAGAGAATGCCCTGCAAAAGCTATTAAAATAATTAACGGGCAAGCAGAGATTTTGATTGAAAGATGCATTGGATGTGGTAATTGCACTAAAGTTTGCAGTCAGGGGGCTAAAGTGTATCAGCGATCCGGTAAAGAAGTATTGGAATTACTTGAGGCCCTAGTTAAAGTTGCAGCGATTGTTGCTCCAAGCTTTCCTGCAGAATTTACGGAAATAAAAGACTATAAACTATTTGTTGGAATGCTTAAAAGACTCGGGTTTGATTACGTATTTGAGGTTGGTTTTGGAGCAGATCTTGTAGCAGCTAAGTACCAGAAAATTTTTGTAAGTGATAATGCCAACAGATATATTTCGTCCGATTGTCCTGCAATTGTAAATTATGTGGAGCATTACCACCCCGACTTGACCCCTTCACTAGCCAGGATTGTATCCCCCATGGTGGCAATGACCAGGGCTGTAAGAAAGAAATATACGGAAAATTTAAAGGTTGTTTTTATTGGTCCCTGTTTGGCAAAGAAACAGGAGTCAGAAGAAATTAACGAAACACTTACATTTACTGAATTAAGAGAGTTGTTTCGGAAAAAGGAAATTCAGCCCGGCACTACCCAACCCATTTCATTTGATCCGCCTTATGCAGGAAAAGGATCAATTTTCTCTATAAGCAGAGGTTTACTGCAAACCATAGATTTGAAAGAAAGTGTTTTTGAAGGTAATATAATTGTCGCCGAAGGAAGGACAGATTTTCAGGAAGCCCTGAAAGAATTTGAAGCAGGGCTTATTAGTTCCCAGCACCTTGAATTATTGTGTTGTGAAGGATGCATAATGGGGCCAGGTATGTCGCCCGGAGGAAAACAATTCGCACGACGAAAAAGTGTAAGTAACTATGTAAGAGAGAAAATTCTTAATATTGACCATGAACTTATGCAGGCGCAACTTGCCGAATTCAATGACCTGAATCTTGATACCGAATTTACAGCCAGAGACAGGAGGCTTTTAAGACCCAGGCAAGAGGCAATAAATGAAGTTTTAAGGAAAATGGGTAAAATTGAGTCAAAAGATTTCCTGAATTGTGGTGCCTGCGGATATGAAACTTGCGAGGACCATGCACAGGCAGTTTTGGAAGGTTTGGCAGAAATAGAGATGTGTCTTCCATTAACTATAGCAAAACTTCATAATTCTGTTCATGATCTTGCCATAACCAATGAAAAACTTATTTCGGTTCAACAGGCCTTAAGACAGTCAGAAAAAATGGCCAGTATGGGTCAGTTATCTGCAGGTATAGCTCATGAATTAAATAATCCCCTTGGAGTAGTAATAATGTATTGTAACATTCTGTTAGATGAAACCCCAAAGGACTCCCCGGAATATTCCGATTTGAAATTAATAGTTGAACAGGCAAGCCGGTGCAAAAAAATTGTTGGAGGGCTGCTGAATTTTGCAAGAAAAAACCAGGTATTGCTTGCCGATGTCAATATTAACAATATTGTGAAACAAAGTCTTGAAGCAGTTCTTATTCCTGCAGGAATTAATGTAAATGTTGATTCATCGGAAGTTCAGAACCCCATTGTTCAGGTGGACATGGAACAAATTATACAGGTAATTACCAACCTGGTTAAAAATTCAATCGAGGCAATGCCTGATGGTGGCACCATTACATTAAGGCTGAAAGAAAATATTAATCATATTTCTTTTATTGTAAGCGATACCGGTACCGGTATTAATGAGGAAAATATTGAAAAGATTTTCGAACCATTTTTTACTACGAAAGGTGTTGGAAAAGGTACTGGCTTAGGATTGGCAACTGCTTATGGCATTGTAAAAATGCATAGGGGACAAATAACGGTGGCTTCAAATTCCGACAATGCAAAAGGAGCAACTGGCACAACTTTTACTATAACGATTCCACGCGATATTTGACATTTAATATGCCTAAAATATGAAAACGAATAAAAAATCTATATTAATTGTGGACGACGACATTGATTATTTGTTTCAATTAAGGTTAATTATTGAACAATTTGGTTATAAGGTTATAACCGCCGAAAACCAAAAAGAGGCCGAACAGCTTTTGGAGAAAATAAAACCCGATTTGGCAATTTTTGACTTAATGATGGAACATGAAGACAGCGGATTTATACTGGCATTTAAAATGAAAAACAGATATACCGATGTACCAATTATTATTTTAACTGGTGTTAAAAATGAAACCGGGATGTCATTTGAACTAGATAGTCAGGAGGATAAAAAATGGATTAAGGCAGACCTTTATATTGAGAAAGGAATAAGTGCAGATGAATTAAATAAGGCAATTATAAAACTCCTAAAAATTTGAAATGCAGAAATTGCAGATTTTGGTTGTAGATGATGAGCAAGGGATTTGTTCGGGGGTAAACCGGATTTTATCAAAATTCAGCGTAGGTTTTCCATTTATGGATAATAACATTACGTATGATATTGTTGAAGCTTATACCGGCGAACAAGCTCTTGAAATTATTGAAAATAAAGTCCCGGACATAATCCTTTTAGATAATAAGCTTCCAGGTATTCAGGGAATAGAAGTGCTTGAAAAAATCAACCAGAAAGCCCTTGATACAGTTGTACTTATGATTACCTCATACGCATCACTCGATTTGGCAGTAAAGGCCACGAATAAGGGAGCGCATGATTTTATTCCCAAACCTTTTACACCCCAGGAATTAAAATCTGCAATCGAAAGTGTTACTAAAAATATATTTTTAAAAAGGATGACCCGCCGATTAAATACGGCCGCTAAAGAAATTAGATTCCAGTTTTTGTCGGTTTTATCTCACGAATTAAAAGCACCTTTAAATACCATTGAAGGATATTTGAAAATTATGCAGGAAAGACAAGCTGGCAGCGACCTTAGCTCTTATGATAAAATGATTGAGCGTTCGTTGCTCAGGGTAAAGGGTATGCGCACACTTATTATGGATTTACTGGATCTTACAAAAATTGAATCTGGAAAAAAGCCACGTAAAATAGGTAAGGTAAATCTCGTAGATATTGCCCAGCTTTCTATTGATACAATGGGTCCATTGGCAATCCAAAAAAATGTCAGAATTAGTTTGAAGTCCAACAAGATGGTTATGATGGATGCAGATCCCGAAGAATTGGAGATAATTTTGAATAATTTGCTTTCTAATGCTGTAAAATACAATATTGAGGGCGGCAAGGTAATTTGCACAATTTCGCAATTGGAGGATTCAATTTTGCTGAGTGTTGAGGACTCCGGAATTGGAATTACACAGGAGGAGATTCCACGTTTATTTACTGAGTTTGTTCGGATTAAGAATGATCAAACAAAAAATATTTCGGGAAGCGGACTTGGCCTGTCGATAGTGAAAAAAATTATAGGACTTTATAATGCAAAAATAGAAGTACAGAGCAAACTCGGACAAGGTACAATTTTTAAAATATATTTTCCAAACCCTGATTTGACCATTTAAATGTTTTTAAAAATTTCTGACAATAAAATAAAACTTAATTGTATTAAAATGGCAGATTATGAATTACAAGTCCATTTTTAATAAACAATTAGATTTTATAGTGTTAACTTAAAATTTAACTGTTACCAAACACATTTCAGAGAAAGGCTAAAATCACATTAATCTAATCAACTACGCAATATTAAAAATATCAAAACAAAATGAAATTACCGGCAAAATCGATTGAAAGATTAAGTCAATACAGAAGAATATTGCTGAAATCTCAGATGGAAGGAATGACCAATATTTATTCACATGAACTTGCACAAATTCTTAATATAACTGCCGTGCAGGTTCGCAGGGACATAATGCTTATGGGTTACTCAAGCGGCCAGAAAAAGGGATACGATATAAAAAACATGATAAATGTAATTGGAAATTTATTAGACCCCAAAAATTTTTTGAATGTTGCTGTTGTTGGTGTTGGTAATTTGGGAAGGGCAATTACAAGTTATTTTAAAGGTAAGCGAACCAAACTCAATATAATTGCTACTTTTGATAACGACCCTGCAAAATTCAACACAGTGATTTCAGGAGTAAATTGCTATTCTATACAGCAACTACCAGCCCTGGTTAAATCACTTGATATTTCAATAGCCATACTAACCGTAATGCCAGAAAATGCAGCCAAAGTTACCGAGACTCTTGTAATGGCAGGAATCAAAGGAATATTGAATTTTACGACCGTGCCATTGAGTATCTCCCCAAATGTTTACCTTGAAGAGTATGACATGGTAACTTCGATTGAAAAACTTGCCTATTATGTTAAAAATAATAATTTAGGTTTATAATCGAATCATTATAAATTGGCTTATAAGAAATGCAAATTCATTACGGATTAGATAAGCAATTCATTATTAGGTACCCCGTTGTTACTACTGGGTCATTCGATGGCGTACATATTGGCCATAAAGTAATTTTGAACCGACTGAGAAAAAAGGCAAAAGAATTACAGGGTGAATCTGTTTTGATAACTTTTAATCCGCATCCCAGAAAAATACTTTACCCCGAAACCGCCGGAAAAGATCTATTGCTGATTAATTCTCAAAGAGAAAAGATAGAATTGTTGAAAACAACTAAACTTGACCATTTAATAATAATAAACTTCACTTTAGATTTCTCAAAAACTTCTTCAATAGATTTTATAAGGAAGATAATAGTAAATAAATTGCATTCAAAAAGTGTAATAGTTGGGTTTAACCATTATTTTGGTCATAACCGGGAAGGTAAATTTGAGTATTTACACGAGTTGGGTAAGTTTTACAATTTTGCAGTTGAAGAAATTCCGCAACAAGATATCGATAATGAAACAGTAAGTTCTACCAAAATTAGAAAGGCACTGCTTGATGGAAACATTCAGAGAGCAAATGCCTATCTCGACCATAGGTATATAATAATGGGCGTTTTTAAACCTGTGCATAAAAACTCCTCCTTTCAAAATTTATTTTCGTATGTAATTGAGGTGGATGAGGAGTGCAAATTAATTCCCCCTGACGGATTTTATGCTATCCATGTAATTTCTGGTAACATATATTTCAAAGGCATGGCTGTAATTATAAGACCAGCCGATTTTGTCTATAACTCAAAAAATATTGCAATATATCTCTACTTGGCTAATACTCAAGATGTTTTGCTTAATAAAACCGGAACGGTTTATTTTCATAAGCAAATTAGAAACGAAACGGTTTTCAGGAACGAAAAATCATTGAATCAAGAGATTGACGAAGCTATAATAGAGATTGAAGAGTTAATTTATTAATAATTTCATTTATTTTTTGCAAAATTTTGAATTAATATTACAGTACCAAAATAATCAATATCATTACACGTAAAAGTATTTCCAATGAAGTTTTCGCCTGAAAAATGTAGTATCAAAGACCAAAGGATGATACCCTTTATCGATGATAACGAGATTTGGAACTATATTAATAATACGAAATCCACTCCTGAGCGTGTTAGGGAAGTTATTGCAAAGTCTCTTAGCAAGAAAAGACTTACTCTTGATGAAACGGCTGTGCTAATCAATGCCACATCTGATGAATTGATTGAAGAAATTAAACAAGGGGCTCGGAAATTAAAGGAGCAGGTTTACGGCAACCGCATTGTTCTTTTTGCGCCGCTTTATATTGGAAACAAATGTACAAACAATTGCCGTTATTGCGGTTTCAGGGTATCTAACAAGTTTGCTTTACGAAAAACATTAAACGATCAGGAAATTATTAAAGAGGTTGAAGCTCTTGAGGACAACGGACAAAAACGCCTTATTCTGGTTTATGGAGAGCATCCGAATTATGATGCCTCTTATATAGCACATACGGTTAAGCTGGTTTATGGCGTAAAAAAAGGAAAGGGCGAAATTCGAAGAGTAAATATTAACGCGGCACCTCTCGATATTGATGGATACAGGATAGTAAAAGATTCAGAAATTGGTACTTACCAGGTTTTTCAGGAAACTTACCATAAGAATACTTATGCAAAATATCATCTTGGCGGGAAAAAAATGGATTTTAACTGGCGGTTGACCGGGCTCGACAGGGCACAGGAAGCAGGAATTGATGATGTTGGAATCGGAGCACTTTTCGGTTTGTATGATTGGCGATTCGAGGTTTTGGGCCTGGTCAGGCACACAAATCATTTGGAAGCATGTTATAATGTAGGCCCTCATACCATATCTTTCCCACGGATTCAAGATGCTTCCGCATCTGATATTCAAGCCGATTACATGGTGAACAATGCCGATTTTGTTAAACTTGTTGCAATTATTCGGCTTGCTGTTCCTTACACCGGAATGATTCTTACAGCAAGAGAAAATGTTCAGGTAAGGCGTGAAGTCATAAGTTTTGGCGTTTCACAAATTGACGGGGGGACTAAATTGGAGTTGGGAAGTTATTCTGCAAGCATAAACCAGAAGCAGGATTTGAACAAAGAACAGTTTAAAATTAACGACGACAGATCTTTAAATGAAATTATAGACGAACTGCTCGAAAATAATTATTTACCTTCGTTCTGCACTGCATGTTACAGGAAGGGTAGAACAGGAGAGCATTTTATGGAATTTTCAGTGCCAGGTTTTATTAAAAGGTTTTGCTCACCAAATGCAATTTTAACACTTGCGGAGTATTTAGAGGATTATGCGCCAAAAGCAACTTCTGAAAAAGGCTGGAAAGTAATTGAAGAAAACCTCAAAAACCTGGAAGCTTCAATAAATATTGATGAAATAAGGAATAGGATTGAGCTTATTAAGGAAGGAAAAAGAGATTTATATTTTTAAATTTTTTAATCCCTGCCAATGAAAGAAATAAGGGTTTTAGGTATAAATGTTTTCGACCGCATTAAAGAATCGGGGCGTACACAAGGTGTTTTAACAAAGCATGCGACCTGCATTAAAACAAGATTGGGTTTTCATGAGCTTAATGAAGATGTTTGCAGCAGGATTGGATTTATTATTCTTGAGTTGAAAGGAGAACCTGCACAATGGGACGAGTTGGAAAGCGATCTCCGTGGTATTGGTGGTCTCAGGGTTCAAAAAATGTCTTTCCATCTTCCCTCATGAGTTATTTGAGATATTGGTTTTTTGAAAATTAATTCTAATCAATAATTTATTATTTGTAATATGCAGTCTTCAGAAATTCGTATTCTTGGGATTTTGGTTACCAATAGAGAGAATGAATCTGCCAAAGTACAATACATCCTTTCTAAATTCGGATGTATTATTAAAACCAGGTTGGGATTGCATGAAAGCTCAGAAACAGGCTGTATTTCCTGTGGACTCATAATTCTTGAACTTACAGGCGACATTGCCGAAATGGAAAAGCTGGAAAAGGAATTGCAATCATTACCGAGTTTACAAATTAGTAAAATGATTTTTTCATTAAAGGAATAATCTACAGGTCGCAAGGAAAGAATTCCTTAGCCCAAAATGTATTGAAATATTCAAATATTTTTATGGAAACGATAAGAAAAATTTTCAAAATAGGACATGGACCTTCCAGTAGTCATACAATGGGTCCAAGCCGGGCAGCAATTGAATTTTTGACAGGGAATACTCAGGCTGCATCTTTCAGGGTTACACTTTTAGGAAGTTTGGGTGCAACAGGTAAGGGGCATCTTACCGACCAGGCCTTAATTAATATATTTTTTCCAAAACAAGTTGAGTTTATTTGGAAACCGGATACTTTTTTGCCATTTCATCCTAATGCACTTATACTTGAATCTTTAAATTCCAATGGAAAAGTATTGGACAAGCAAACAGTCTATAGTATTGGTGGTGGAGATATAATTGTTGGCGAGGAAAAAACCGAACAAAAAATTATTTACCCTTTTGGTAAAATGTCGGAGATTATGGAGTGGTGCTATAACAGTGGCAAAACCTTCTGGGAATTTGTTGAATTACATGAAGAACATGGATTATGGGATTATTTTATGGAAGTGTGGATTGCAATGAGGGATTCCGTTAAACGGGGGCTGGAAAATGAAGGCTCACTTCCCGGAGGTTTGAATATTCAACGCAAAGCGCCATCATTTTTTGTAAAATCAGCAGGTTATAAGGCTTCCTTAAAAAGCAGAGGGCTTGTTTTTGCCTATGCTTTGGCCGTGGCCGAAGAAAACGCTGCGGGTGGAAAGGTTGTTACTGCTCCAACTTGCGGTTCATCGGGAGTTTTACCTTCTGTATTGTATCATTTATCAGATAGTTATCATTTTTCTGATAAAAAAATAATCAGAGCTATTGCCACAGCAGGGTTAATAGCTAATCTGGTTAAAACAAATGCAAGTATTTCGGGTGCAAAGGTGGGTTGTCAGGGCGAAATTGGCACTGCTTGTGCTATGGCTGCTGGAGCTGCTAATCAACTATTTGGCGGAACACCTGCCCAGATTGAATATGCCGCCGAGATGGGTCTTGAGCATCATTTGGGCTTGACATGTGATCCGATAGCTGGTTTGGTTCAGATACCCTGTATTGAAAGGAATGCTTTTGCAGCAGCAAGAGCTTTGGATGCAAATATTTATGCCATGCTTACTGATGGACGTCATCATGTAAGCTTTGACAGGGTAGTGAATGTTATGAAACAAACCGGACACGACATACCGAGCCTTTACAGGGAAACCGCCCTAGGCGGGCTTGCGATAATAAAAGAATAATTTAAGTAGTTAATACCCGAACCGCGGATTTACAACATTTGCGTAAATACTGCCAAAGGTATAACTTATTCCAAAGTCTATCCTAAATCTGTAGGATGTATCTAATTGTCTTCTTCTCAGCAACACATCGGCATCTGTAGGCCCTACTTTTGGTAAAAAATGCATATCATTGATAAATGAATAACTACCCCTGACGGTAAATTCCAGGCCCCTTATAATTCTAAGGCTTAAGGAACCTATCATTGCAAGGTTATCAAGGGACAAATCATGCAAATAATTTGAGTAAATAGCAGAAAACCAAACTCTTCCCCATTTCTGAATAAATTCAGAAGCCACGTTTATGCTTTGTTGCCACATGAAATCCTCCATTTTATTGTACAAAAATGTTGTATCTATATAGTTATTATATTGTGGGCCAATGGAATAATTAAGCCTTATTTGTTTAGTGGTAGCTTTTGAATATGGAAATATATTGTACTCAATGGCAGGACTAATTGTAGCCATAAGATCGGTATTCATAAAAGTTGAACTCAAAGCTCGCGCCCTAAATCCCAAGGACCAGTTGTCATTAAGGCTGAAGACTGTTAAATTTCTAAAATTTACAGCAGTATGTATATCATGGTAATCAACATTAGGTCGATAATCAACTTCGGATGAGCCATATAGAAAATCAAAGCCGGTTTTAAATTCAGGGGTGACTTTTTCAGCAGAAATTTCTGAAGAAAGATCATGATATCTAAAAGAGGCCTCACCAATCGCAGCACCACTAAATGAAAGTCTAAATACCCAATTTCACCACTTATCCATTTTAAGAGGTGTATCGTTGGCGGGCGGGGTAAATTTGATTGAAAGATAATTGGCAATAGGGCTGTTTTTTATAAACGGAACAAGGCCTATTTTTATAAAATTAGTTAATTTCTGCCGTATTATACTGTAAGTATCATCAGGCGAGGCGTTAAACTGCAGAGTATCCGATTTGCCCGAAAAAATATTGCGCCCTATAAAATATAAAGTAAATAGCTGACCCCCGCTACCCGTAGTCTGAGTTACAATTAGTACGTGAATATCTGACTCACGTGTTTCTGTAACAAAATTTACAAAATTAATTTCTGATCGGATATGGTTCAAATCACAATCTTCACAATCTATGTAAACTCTTGGAGCGTCTTCCCTGATATGAGTACTTTGTCCCTTAGCCTCAATAATGGGAAAAAACATTAATAAACTTGCCGAAAAGCCAAGCAAACGCAAATAGAAATTATCCATTTTACTTCAAAATTAAATTTGCTAAATTCTTTAACGGCGATTTTAAATATTTTGCAATTTAATATAAGATTTTAGACTTAATCTAATATTTAAAAGTAAAAAATGGAAACATATATAAAATTTATATTCATTCTAAATTACATTCCTGATCGCTATATTCTTATAATCTCACCAAAAAAGATTGAGTTCAAAAATAATTTATTTGTGCCAAACCAGTAGCCTCTGAAATTAGGATTGTCTGCAAATGATATTATACTTCCTCTACCTTTCGAACTTACAACAATACTTGCGGTGCCTTTCAACGGTTCAATGAGCGAGGGATGAGCGTACCCGCTTATTAAGGGATTCTGAGTAATTATTACAGGACTTGCCGATGGCAATTTTGTTTTTTCAAAGGATAAACTGCCTGTTTTGAATATAGGAAGCACGTTTCTTCTGTAACCAAAGCCGATAGGATGGGTTATATCAATTTTATTTTCAAATATAGTGCCCGGAATACTCCGTGCACTCCTGAATTCACTTACCATAGTATAAGGAATGTTGTAAGGTATTTCAATTGGCGGGGCCCGTTTAATATTAATTGAAATAATTTTCTGTTCTGCCAGCCAGTTGTTTGCAGTTCTTAAGGCTACAATATTCCCGCCATTCTCCACCCAATTAGGTAGTCGGTTTTTAGCCTCATCGCTAACTGCATCGTAACTCCCTTCGGGCATTATTATGGTATTGTAGCGGTGCAAATCTAAATTGTTAAACCGCGAAATTTCAATTTTTGTAACCGGCATATTAAATCGCTGGTCGAGAAGGTGCCAGATTTCTCCAGCTTCCAAACTTGAAATTCCTTCCCCTATAATCATGAGAATTTCAGGCTTTGATAAAGGCACAAAATTACCGCTGCCTATGTCAATGCCTTCCATTGTAAGGCTGGTTGTAACGGAGTAAACCTTAATACCGGCTTCTGCCGATTGCTTTTTAATAATCTGGTAAATTTCATCGGGTAATTTACTCTGTAATGCAGTGGGAATAAAAATACTTCCTTGCGAGAACTCAACACCTCCATCTGAAGTTGCCATTTTGAATTCACGGGTGCCCACCATTGTTCTTAAGCCTGCATTCTGTATAGAATACAATAGTTTAGGCGCATAATATTCATCCCATTGAAAAACATAACCTATTTGACTTTTAGTACCCGAAAGGCCGCCCTTTGGGAATGGAAAAGCCTCAACCTTCCGGCCTTTAAGATTTTCAGCCTGCCTCAAATTGTTTATTGAAGCAAAAGGGATATTGAAGGCAAGGGGCATTACCCAGCTTGATACATCATAAAAAATGCTGTCTTCAAAACTGGTAACTTTTTGAAAAAGACTTTGAATTAATCTGAATTGGGGCTGGTTTAATGGTATTAGAAAGGAATTACCCGGTTCAAACTTGTTATTTTCAATATTAAGCTCTGTTGTCAATTCAAATATTTCAATATTATTTAATTGCAGCAATTCAAAAAAGTGATACATTTTCCCCTTGTCATAAGGTTCTCCAAATACATAGGCCTTTATCGGTTCTTTTTCGGAAAGTGTTATTGCTGTTGAATAAAATTCACGCAGGTTCTCCAATAATTCAATTCTTAGTTCCTGAGCAGCATTTATGGTTGAAAAAGATACAGCCACCTGATTCCTGATTGTTGTTGGAAAATCAACCAAACCATGATTGGTTTCCCTTAAATGTCCTCTAATGCCAGCCTGTTCAAATAGTATTCCTACACTTCCATGCAAATCGGGGAAGGTTGATCCTTTACCAATATAAAAATCGTCAAAAACCTCCTCAGTGAAATAAATGACGCCTTTCTCATCCAAGGCTTTCGCATGGAATTTCCCTATGTTATTAGTTAATTCTATTGTCCTGTCCGGAGTTAAGGGATTTGTTCTGGCCGGTACACCCGGTTGGAAGAAAAAGGTGGAATTTGCACCAAATTCATGGTGATCGGTATTGATAACAGGTTTCCACATATGATAGAAAAGCATTCTGCCCCGCGATTCAGGGTGCTGTGCAATTACCCAGTCCCTGTTCAAATCAAACCAGTAATGGTTGGTGCGGGATCCCGGCCAAACATCTCGAAATTCTCTGTTTTCAGGGTCAGTCACAGGATTTTTACTTTTATGCATATTGACCCAGGTTGAAAAACGCTGTTGACCGTCAGGATTCATTGACGGGTCAATTAAAATGATAGTATTTTTAAGTATATCATCAATTTCAGCCCCTTGTGCAGCAGCATAATAATATGCCACAAAGGGCGCAGCATTATGTGCGCTGGCCTCATTTCCATGCACGCCAAAACCCAAACGCACAACCGCCGGCATATTTTCAATTTTGATTTTTTCTGAAAGTGCAGGATTTGCAAGTGCAATATGATTTTTCCTGATTTCCTCAATATTTTTATGATTATCGGGTGATGTAATTATTACATGAAATAATGGCCTGTTTTGATATGTGCGACCATATTCCAGTAAAACAACCCTGTCGGAATTTTCCGCCAGGGTCTTAAAATACAAAATTGTTTGATCGTGGGAGATATGCCATTCACCGGGAACAAACCCAATTACCTCTTGTGGAGTGGGAACTGTAATATTGAATTTTGTTTCCGGCGGAAAATAGTATTCCAAACTCAATTGAGCCTGCAAATTTGAAAGAATACTTAACAAAACAATTAACAGATTAAGTTTTTTCATAATAAAAAAATTCTTTTTTTGGTATTTTGGAATCCACATATTACAATTACATTCCTAAAGCTTATTGTTTAATTATTTGCGTGTTCCATGGTTTCAAATATGTTAATTTTCATGATGAGCCATGCTAAAATCATGTGAAGTATCTGCAATTATAGGCAATACATGAACTGAATCGGTGGCTTATTTGTTCAAAAATATGTAAATAATATATGGAACCACTACTTAGTGGGTCAGGTTTACATAAAATTAACATTTTTTAAGGGAGCCAGGAATAAATAAATAAAACAAAACCAGCTATTAATTTTCCTGTTGTTGCTTTAACCATTCCATTTCCTGTTTGCGCTGACTTAACTGGAAGGCATAATTTTTTGAACCTTTATTTCTGTAAATACCCCATGCTTGTTGTGCCCAGTAGCGTGCAGAGTCAAAATCGCCGAGAATTTCATAAACCACTGCAAGATTGTGCGCTGCCCTTCCTCTCGATTTACGATTACCCGATTCTAAGGCCCTTTCAAGATGTGCAATCGCGGAGGGCCAGTCGTTTGCCTCCATCATTCTTGCTCCTATAGCAAGATCATGGTTACGAGCAGGTCTTCGGTGATATTCTCTAACAATTTCTATAATGGCTGGTGCAAGCTTGCTGGCATACATTTCTCCCATGGCGAAACTTAACTGCTGAATGGCCTGATTTTTTTCCAAGGCTCTGTTTATTATTCCGACTATAGTATGTTGAGGGGGATTAAAAGTCATATTGTGAGTAAACCTGTATTGGTCTAATATCTGACGGGTGGCAGGATCATATAATCTAAAACCCATATTTATAGTGGCAACATTGGTTATTGGATTATAATCTGAGTCGAAAAATTCAAGTGAAATAATGGCATCTGTCTGGTAGGTTTTGCATAGTAACTCAATTTCTTCCCAGGCCATCGGATTGGGAAATAATCCCTTTGTGGCAGTATTGAAATAAGCTTTTGGAGTTTTGACAACTCTAAATCTGGGATTATTGGTTAAGTAACCGGATAATCCCTCAAGTGCAAATTGAGATGCTACTTTGTCCTCGCCGGGTAATTCCAATGTAAGTCCTTTTTCAATGGCATTTTTCAGGTTGTTGCCAGTAATACTCGCGTCAATAAGCCCAATAGATTGAATGTTTTGAGGCACATCTACCTGGGCAGGTATCATTGAATTGAATCGGATTGTAGGAGCTGCAATAATTATAAACAAACCCGAAAAAACAAGTATTAGTCTGAATGTTTTCATTTTAACAAATTTATTTTTGAGACAATTCTGAAATTCAAATTTCTATTTTTTTCAATTTAGGGTTCTGCCTAAAATTGCATGTTGGTAACTTACACTTCTATATTAAAAACAAGTTCAAATCTAAAAAATTAATTATGGATAAATAAAAAAAATAACACTGAAAACCTTTTATATGAAGGAATTTCTGAAAAAGATTAAATGAAATATTTTTTTAGGTAAAGAACAATGGATATTGGAGTATTTTAAAGCGTTTTGATATTCAGATTACCTGGTATCTGTTTGTAATAAAGAGAATAAAATGCACTGTACTACTTCTTGTTTCGGCGAAAATAGTGCATTGAATCCCCCCATTTTCCATAACCAATTTCATCGCCTACCATATGTATTCTTGCTTCGAGGCAAGACGAACAATCTTCAGGTCCCTCGTCGGTACAAGGTTTATTATCATATAATTTATAATTATTCCGGTATTTTCCGGGAGTAATATTTGGCATTATAACATTGGCTCCAACTTTCAGGGCTTTTTCCCTGCCCATAGGGTCTAAGGCCTGCATAGCAGTGGCGGCAGCAATGTTGATATCCTTCATAAGAATACGAAGAATAGCAATCATCTTTAATGCAAAGTGAAATCTTTCTTCAGGTGGCTTTAAATTATCTTTAAATTTAAAAAGTGGAGTGTCTTTATGCTCAATATAAGGGCCAAGTCCAACCATGTCAATATCAAATTCTCTCATAAAGAGAATATCATCAGCCATTTCTTCAATTGTTTGGAATGGTAAACCAACCATAACACCTGTTCCGGTTTGATATCCAATTTCTTTAAGAGAGCGGAGACAATCGAGCCGGGTACTATGAATATGGTTATTGTCATTTGGATGAAGTTTTGCATACAATTGGGGATTGCTGGTTTCTACTCTAAGAAGATAGCGATGCCCCCCGGCACTGTACCATTGCTTGTAAACTTCGGGTGTTTGTTCTCCGCAAGAAATTGTAATTCCTATTTTGCCCTTTGTCATCAGTTTAATTTCATTGAGCAAACTGGTAATTCTGTTGGTAAAACCGTCAGATGCAATTTCGCCCGATTGCAGAACTACAGATGCATAACGGTTGTCGCTTGCAAATTTAACCGCCGAAAAAATTTCCTCGTCAGAAAGATTATACCTTTCAAGTTTATTATTATCCTTTCTGATGCCGCAGTAATAGCAATTTTTGCCGCAGATGTTTGAAAATTCAATTAGACCGCGAAAATATACAATTTTACCAACGTTTTCGGCTTTGGCAGTCTCACCGGCAGCATAAATTAACTTGCGGTCTTCCTTATCTGCCGATAGAAGAATTACAAGATCTTCGCGAGTAAAATCTTTCTTTTTAAGTATTTGCGATACTGTATTAGCCATTAACTTGCTATCATTATCTGCGAATTTAACAATTTTCAGGCAATTCACACCTCCTATCATTTCATAAAATCCCTATTTAATTAATTAAACTGACCATAATCATCCTTTCCGGTACGATTTTCATTTATCTTTGTTACTAACTATTTAACACCTTCTTTATCATGTTGAACCGACAACTTTTGAATCCAGAAAGTATTGTTGTAGTTGGAGCTTCCAACAATACAAAAAAGCCCGGAGGGAAGCTGCTTAAAAATCTGTTGGATAATCAATATAAGGGCCGGTTGTTTGTGGTAAACCCCAAAGAGTCTCAGGTGCAGGGCATTAAAAGTTATTCAGATGTTTCACAACTTCCGGATTGTGAACTTGCTATCCTTGCCATTGCTGCAAAATTTTGTCCCGAAACGGTCGAAATTCTTGTAAAAAATAAAAAAACGATGGCATTTGTTATAATTTCTGCGGGCTTTAGCGAAGAAGGCGAAGAAGGTGCCAGGTATGAAAAGCAGGTAATTGAACTTATTAATGGTGTTAATGGTTGTTTGATTGGCCCCAATTGTATTGGGGTCATGAACAATAACCACAGTAGCGTTTTTACTTCGCCAATTCCTAAACTAAAACCTGATGGTATTGATTTTATTTCAGGTTCAGGAGCTACTGCCGTGTATATTTTAGAAACTGGTATTCCAAGAGGACTGACTTTTTCGAGTGTATTTTCGGTTGGCAACAGCGCACAAATGGGTGTGGAGGAGGTATTGCAATATATGGATGAAAATTTCGATCCGAAAACCAGCTCCCGGGTAAAATTACTTTATTTAGAAAGCGTTAATAAGCCTCAAATGCTTTTAAAACATGCATCATCGCTTATTAATAAAGGTTGTAAAATTGCTGCTATTAAATCGGGAACAACAGAAGCTGGCAGCCGTGCGGCTTCTTCGCATACCGGAGCACTTGCAAATTCAGATCTTGCAGTTGATGCACTATTCAGAAAGGCAGGTATTGTTCGTTGTTACAGCCGTGAAGAACTAACTGCCGTGGCTTCGGTTTTTATGCACAAGGAATTGAAAAACAAGAATTTAGCAATTATAACCCATGCCGGCGGGCCTGCTGTAATGCTCACCGATACTTTGTCGCAAGGAGGAATAAATGTACCAGATATTGGCGGACCTTTCGCAGTTGAATTACTGGAAAAGCTTTATCCTGGTTCAACGGTATCGAATCCAATTGATTTTCTTGCAACAGGAAATGCTGAACAACTAGGTCATATTATTTCATACTGCGAAACTAAATTCAACGAAATTGATGGAATGGTAGTAATATTTGGAAGTCCTGGTTTATGCGAAGTATATGAAGTTTATGATTTACTTGATGAAAAAATGAAAACTGCTGTTAAACCTATTTTTCCGGTTTTGCCTTCGATTATCAATGCGAAAAATGAAATTGAATATTTTTTGTCGAAGGGAAGAATTTACTTCCCCGACGAGGTAATTTTGGGGAAGGCACTAACCAGAGTATATAACACTCAGGCCCCCGAGGACCAAAATTTCAGTCTGCCTGAAATTAACAAATCGGCCGTGCGTGAAATTATTGAAAAATCGGTCGATGGTTATCTTAGCCCGCAGTTGGTTCAAGGTCTGCTTGATGCTGCAGGAATTGCAAGAGTAAGAGAGGCGGTTGTAACAAGCAGGAGCGAGGCAGTGCTTGAAGCGGTAAAACTAAGGTTGCCGGTGGTTATGAAGGTTGTCGGGCCTGTTCATAAATCGGATGTAGGCGGAGTTGTGCTGAATGTCAGCTCACCCGAACAGGTGCAAAAGGAATTTGATCGAATGGTTAAAATTCCTGAAACAACCGCTATACTAATGCAGCCTATGTTGAGCGGACTTGAATTGTATGCAGGTGCCAAAGCCGAACCCGGATTTGGTCATTTGGTGCTACTCGGAATGGGAGGGATTTATCTGGAAATTTTAAAGGATGTGAATGCGGGACTTTCACCAATCTCAAATAATGAAGCACTTTCAATAATCCGGCAGTTAAAAGGCTATGGAATTATAAAGGGTGCAAGAGGCCAAAAAGGCATAAACGAATATGCTTTTGCAGATATTATCACCAGGTTATCGGCTCTATTGAAGGCAGCACCCGAAATTGCCGAAATGGATTTGAATCCATTGTTAGGTAATAATACTGAAGTTATAGCCGTGGATGGGCGAATTAGGATTGAGCGATAAGTCTTTTTAAAAATATTTACTCCCAAGCCATAATCTGACCGTAGCTATTAAGTGATAAACTTCAATGGGTTAGCAGGTTATGAATTAACATAACTAATCTTGACCATACTCCGAAAAGTAGGGATTAAAAAAAT
>BBPF01000242.1_pt2 | contig 23783 bp, 25 predicted proteins | sample 1343921 | NCBI WGS metagenome assembly BBPF01 (sample SAMD00019090, study PRJDB2971) | groundwater metagenome | isolation source: The Cedars highly-alkaline
CCTCTTAAAGCAGCGATGAGCCCGGCGGTGATAGTGGTCTTACCCACCCCACTGCTTGTCCCTGCGATTACTAACCTAGGGATACTCACAAAGTTGCCTCACTTTGCTTCTCTATGACTTCAGCCACTGCCTTCTTCACTGCTATCCCAATCAGTTCTCCCATCTTGGCGTGCCCGCCGGTATATCTTACCAGAGAACCCTTCCCGAAGACAACAATCATGTTGTCGGTTCCAGTGCCGGTAGCCTGATTTTCGGGAGTATATGTGCTTCTAATATCCATATCCTGAAGGGCAGCAGTTTTGGCTTCTGTAACCGTGATGATAGCCCGAGCCATAGCCCCATCGCTTAAGGTGGCATTGGTCAAAAGGATAATGTTGATCGTCCCAGATAGACTTTCAAACTCGTCATTCCTTTCCACTGAGCCTGCTTTATCCACACCCATCCTTTGAGCATTGTCCTTTACCCCCGCCGTAGCCAGGCAGTACACCATAAACTCTTGATAACTACTCTCGCAGACAGCCAGGTTATCCATATCAGCTCCCGTGGTCATAAAAGCGATCTCTTCGGGAGAAATCCCCAGTATAGCGGGAAGCCATTTTTCAAATTCCTGACGGTGCTGATGCATGTAATCCCATGCAACCTCAACATCATCAGTCCGTGCATTTATTCTCCCCTTCTCCCAACCTGTATTTTGCCCGGTAGCCACGGGGAGTCACCATCCACCTGTCAAAGGTGAAAGTGGTCGAGTTTCCCACGATGATAGTCGTGGACATGCCAATGTCAAAATCCAGCATGTGTTCTAGGTCGGTTATGGTTATCTTTTGACCCTGGCGATAGGCATTATCAACGATGCCAACCGGGGTAGAGCGGCTACGGTATCGCAGAAGAATCTTCCTGGCGTCAACAAGCTGGTGTCGCCGTTCCCTACTTTTGGGATTATGGAGAGCGATAACGAAGTCCCCTTTTGCTGCCATGCGGAGTCGCAGAGCAATAACTCGCCAAGGTGTTAGCCGGTCGCTCAGGCTGATAGAGGCGAAGTCGTGCATTATGGGAGCACCGAGCAGGGAGGCAGCAGCACAGAGAGATGGCACACCAGGTATTACCTCTATTTCGAACTTGGCAGGGCATCTCTGTTGCTGCATTATCTCGCCCACGAGCCCAGCCATGCCATAGATGCCGGCGTCTCCACTGCAGACCACAGCCACTGTTTTGCCGTCCTCTGCCAAACTAACTGCCCTTTTCATCCTTTCAACCTCCCCTCCCATGCCACCAGCGATGACCTCCTTTTGAGATAGAAATTGCTCGATTAGCTTAACATAGGTCTTGTAGCCCACAATCACATTGCTCCAGGCAAGAGCTTCCCTTGCCTTGAAAGTCATCTGTTCCGGGTCACCGGGTCCAATCCCTACTAAGAAAAGCTTGCCGCTTTCCTGTTTTTCACTGCTGTTGAACGACACCCGGGCTACAGCTATGGTGACATCATTCAATTTCGTCTTAGACACTACCAGATGCTTGCTCTGGCTGCTCAACAATGCCGCTGGCTCACATACCGCCGGTGTCCCCACCCACTTGAGTGTCGTAGTCGAAGGGGCGGATGGAAACTTCACCTGGATCAGAGTTTCCCTGGTAAAAAATTCTATCGGCAGCTCGCACTTTCGGGCAAATTCCAGGAGACCCAGCTCATTCCTCTTCAGGTCAATAGTGGCTATATTCCTTATACTCTTGATAGAGAGTCCATGCTCCAGGAGAACTTGAGCGATAGCTTCCTCTATTCTGAAGCAGGGTACTCCTCGATTGCAGCCGATGCCAACCACCAGGCTCTTAGGACGGTATATCATCGTTCTATCAAGCAGTGCTTGATATTCCTGGCCCAAAAGCCGATCGGTGATGACCAGCGCCGCAAGGCAAGTGGACCTGCCCAAGTCCTCAAGGCTGAAAAATTCACGAATATTTTCAGGGAGGGCCCCCTGCCACCAATTCCTCTCACCAGTATCCTGATAGACTCCCACCTCGTCACCGTTGATTATGGCGGCACTCACCTTAGAGACATTGGCATCATCCTCAACTTCCCACCCAAACTCTCGTCCCAGAAGGTCAACGGCGATGGTTCTGCTCACATCTGAGGCAGTGGTGATAACTGATTGAGCGCCGGTAAGAGAGGCAATTTTGCCTGCCAGCTGATTAGCACCACCCACGTGTCCTGAGAGAAGGCTCACCACAAATTTACCCTTCTCGTCCATCACTACCACCGCCGGGTCTTCATGCTTGCCTCTGAGTTCTGAAGCCACTAGGCGAACGGCAATCCCCGTAGCCATGATGAGCACCAGACTCTTGTACTTACTAAAAATCCTTGCCACCACTTCCTTCACTGGTTCCTGAAAAGGATACTCCCCCACTTTCTGCCCAGAAGCAAATTTAGCCGGGACGTATAAATGGCTTCCCAGGAAGAGCTGGGTTAGCCGTTGCCCAAGCTCAACCCCGTTCTTTGTTATAGCGACGATGGCTACATTCTGGCTCATAGCTTCCTTTGACGATATCCATGGCTGAAATTCTTGTTGTAAAGCCTGGAGCGGTAGCCTTTTCCCCCAGGGTCTAAAACACCACCCACTAATATCAGCGCCTGCCTCTTTATACCCATAGTTCGCACTCTCTTTACTATATCCTTAAGGGTAGAGCGTATTACAGTCTCATCATTCCAACTCACTCTGTAGACTGCAGCGACTGGAGTCTCACTCGGATAGCCACCATCAAGGAGTTCTTCTACCACCCTTTCTATAAGAGATATGCTCAGGAAAATAGCCAGTGTAGCTTGGTGAGCTGCCAGATTCTTCAGACTCTCCCTTTCCGGGACAGGAGTCCTGCCCTCCATTCTGGTAATTATCACCGTCTGAGAGATATTGGGAACGGTAAGTTCAGCTTTTAGAGAGGCAGCAGCAGCGCATAGGGAGCTTATCCCGGGGACAATCTCATATTTGATGCCATGTTCATCCAGCACATCTATCTGTTCCTGGATAGCACCATAGATGGAGGGATCGCCGCTTTGAAGTCGAGCTACTGTCTTTCCCTGCTTTACAGCGCTCAAAATAATATCCGTTATCTCCTCCAGCGACAAGGAAGCGCTCTTATGAATCTCTACCTCGCTTCGCGCCAAGGAGCAGACCCTGGGGTCGATCAGCGAATCGGCATAAATGATGACATCCGCCTGCTCGATAATCCTTCTCCCTTTGATGGTGAGCAACTCGGGATCTCCGGGACCGGCGCCAATAAAATAAACCTGAACTGCCATTTTCACCTCCGCACAATCAGGAGGGAAAGATAATCTAAATCTCTTCCCTTCAACTTCCTGATATCCTTGACTATTTCCTCATCCTTGGTGGTGCATCTCCTAATATAAATGCACCTATCTACCAGTTTCATTTCCTCGAGAACATCCAGAATTCTATCGAAGACAGTATTCACCTTGAGGAGAACCACGGTATCAAAGCTTTCAAGCGTTTCCCTGAGAGCTTTGTCCTCGTAAGTAGCGGGGATAATCGCTACTCGTTCACTACCACTGGCAAGAGAAAGCAAAGCCCTCGCCGAGGCAGCATTAATGGAAGAAATGCCGGGCACTATTTCGATGGCCACCTCCGGGTAGTGCTCCTGAAAGATGGAAAGGATGTAAGCGAATGTTCCGTAGAGAAGGGGGTCACCCTCGGTGACGAAGGCACAGTCTTCCCCCCGGGCAAGATGCTGCCAGATTTCATCTGCGGCTCTTTCCCAATATGGCTCCAAGGCGCTCTTCTGCATTGGGAATATCAGGTCAACTATCCTTTGGTTTGAGTCCTTCACCAACCCGCTCATAATGGAACGAGCGTAGCTTTCGTGATTAGTGTCCTTTCGAGGGACAAAGATTGTCGATACCTGAGATAGGATACGCTGCGCCTTGAGAGTAATCAACTCAGGGTCCCCCGGCCCCACCCCCACCCCATAGAGACGCCCTACTTTTTCAACGACCATCCTCCACCCCCTTCCATCCTACAATCACAAACACTGGATTTAGCGCCTCGAGACGGGTAAGATTGGCTATATCCTTGCTGTGAGCTATGTTGATGAGTGTCACCTCAGCTGTAAATCCTCTTGTCTTCAGCCCATCGACCGCAGCATTCAAGTTCTCCAGGGTAACGGCATTAATCACGATACGTCCCTCCAGCTTGAGCCGGCGGCAAGCAATATCTAATATTCCTTCCATCCGTCCACCACTGCCCCCAATGAAGACCGCGGTGGGGTCGGGTAAATCGCCCAAGCCATCTGGAGCCAGGGTCTGAATCACCTCAACATTCGACGCTCCAAACCTCTGGAGATTCTTCCTGATAATGGCTACATCCTCGGTGTTCTTTTCTATAGCAAAGATGCGACCATTTCTGGCGAGAAAAGAGGCTTCAATGGAGACCGCGCCTGAGCCGGCACCGATATCCCACACCACGCTATCGACTGCAAGGCACATCTTTGCCAAGCTCACCGCCCTGACCTCCAGTTTGGTGATAAGACCCCCTTTCGGCCTCCTCTGACGAAATTCCTCATCGGGTATCCCCAGTAATCGATAGCAGAATTCATCCTCCGCCTTTCGCTGGGCTCTTAACAAAACCAGGATGTTGAGAGAAGAGCATTTCACCTGGCATAAGCCATGCAAGTCGGTCTCAATGACCCTTTCATCCTCCCCACCCAGCTCCTGACAGACATAAGCTTGGTAGCCATCCACCCCGTGTGCCAGTAGAACCCTGGCAATAGCAGCCGGGGTATGCTCCTCGTCAGTGAATATGCCGACTTTATGGCTTGAGCGCACCGTCTCAACGATGTCCTCAATGGGTCTAGAGTGAACACTGGTAAAAGTGGCATCGTCCCAGCTTTCCTTGATCTTGGCAAAAGCCAATTGCATCGAGCTTACATTGGGGATTATCTCGAAGATGTCCTTACCCAGCTTGCTGGTTAGATATTTAGCTATCCCATAAAAGTTGGGGTCACCCGAGGCTAGGACCACCATTCGTTTTCGCCTCACGTTGGCTTTGATTACTTCGGTTACTTCGGCGAGATTATGCCTGATAGCAACCTTCTGCCCTGATATCAGAGGAAACATGTCGAGCAGCCTCTCACCCCCGAAGATGAGCTCTGCCTGGTTGATAAGCCGGCGCATTTCAGGCTCAAGTGCCCCACTCCCACTAACCCCCACGATGTAAACCTTATCCCTTGACACTAGCCCTCCCCAAAATGGTGCCGTTATAATCAGTCATTACACACTCCACCTCAAGTGCTCCTTTCACATACTCCCGGCACCTTCGAGCTGCCAGGAGGCAGAGCTTATCACATATCTTGGTGATTTTGTCCGTGCCTAATATCTGCAAGAAATGATGGGCGTTAGCTGCTTTTCTCAGCGCTATAACCGTTGCCTCGGGCACACCGCCGCTCGCAGCTACACCAGCCAGGAAGTCCACATCCACTCTGGAATCGCTGACATTGGTATAGAGGTGACCAGCGGCTATTTTGCTTAGCTTACCCACCATGCCCCATATTATTACCTTTGCCAGCCCCTTTCTGGCGCACTCCTCAACGGCATGACCAACGAAGTCTCCCATCTGGATAAAAGACTCCCCAGGAAGCATGAGTTCTCTTTGAGCGAATCTTTCACTTCGCCTTCCTGTGGTCAATACTGCCTCCCGACACCCAGTAGCCACAGCTACATCTAATGCCTGAGAGATGGAGACCTTATAAGCCTGAACAGAGTATGGTATGACCACGCCGCTGGTTCCCAAGATGGATATACCTCCCACTATACCCAGTCGCCGGTTCAAGGTTCTTTTAGCCAATCCCTCACCCTGAGGGACTGAGATTATCACCTGCATGCCTCTGTTCTCAAGTCCTGCTGCCTCGCTAACGGACCGGATAATCATTCTACGCGGTACTGGATTGATGGCAGCCATTCCCACCGGTATCTCCAGGCCGGGCTTGGTTACCAGCCCCACCCCCTTACCGCCTTCGATGGTAACACCCCGTTCTTTCGACCAGGAGACTACGGCGCAGATTTCCGCCCCATCGGTTACATCAGGATCGTCGCCAGCATCTTTTATCATTGAGCAGGATGCCTCAAGGCTATTGAATACACAGCGGCTCACTGCAAAATTTACCCTTCCCCCGGTAGGAAGAGCAATTTGAACCTCGTCAATCGTCCTCTGGCTGAGCAGTGCGAGAGCCGCTGCCTTGGCTGCCGCCGCAGCACAGGCGCCAGTGGTATAGCCTGAGCGTAGCAATTTGTTATTCTGTCTATCCATGCTTACCTCATATTTAGGAGCTGCGAGAACGTTTGTCTGGCGGCTGCTATTGTAGCCTCTATTTCCTCATCACCATGAGCTAGGGAGAGAAACTGCGCCTCAAACTGAGAGGGAGGAAGATATATGCCCTTCCTCAACATCTCGTTGAAGTAGGCAGCATAAAGTTTGATGTCAGAGGAACAGGCTGTATCGTAGTCTATCACCTCTTGATCAGTGAAGAAGATAGCAAGCATCAAGCCGGCTCTGGTTAAGAATATAGGGATTCCCACCTCTACGGCTGCCTCTCTTATCCCTTGGGCTAGACGAGTAGCCTTCTCCTCAAGTCTTTGGTATACTCCTGGTTCTCTGAGAAGCTTAATGGTCTCGATACCAGCCGACATTGCCAGGGGGTTGCCGGAAAGAGTCCCCGCCTGATAGACTGGACCCATGGGAGCAACCATCTCCATGATTTCCCTCCTCCCGGCGTAGGCGCCAATAGGGAGCCCGCCACCTATGACCTTACCCAGACAAACAAGGTCAGGAGTAACACCATATACTTTTTGAGCGCTGCCATAGTTGAGACGAAAGCCAGTAATGACCTCGTCAAAGATAAGCAGAGCCCCAGAGTCTCGGGTGAGCTGACGCAGCCCCTGGAGAAAACCTGACTTCGGAAGCACCACTCCCATATTGGCGGCTACCGGCTCGACGATGACAGCGGCAATTTCTTTAGGGTGAGCCTCAAAAAGACGTTCTATGTCTGGAAGGTTATTATATGGTGCTACCAGAGTATCTTGGGCATGGGAGAGAGGAACGCCCTGGCTATCGGGTATACCCAGGGTAGCGGCTCCTGACCCTGCCTTGACCAAAAGTCCGTCGCAGTGTCCGTGATAGCATCCGGCGAACTTGATAACTTTATCTCGATGGGTGAACGCTCGGGCAAGGCGAATGGCAGACATTACAGCCTCGGTGCCGGAATTGACAAAGCGTATCATCTCTATCGAGGGCACAGCATTACATATCATCTCGGCCAGGATATTCTCCAACCTCGTAGGAGCCCCGAAACTGGTGCCATTTTCTAAGGTGGACTTCAGGACAGCCACTACCTTCGGGTGAGCATGCCCCAGGATGAGTGCCCCCCAGGAGAGGACATAGTCAATGAATTCATTACCATCCTCGTCATAAATTCGACAGCCCGCCCCCCGACGAATAAAGAGTGGCTCCCCCCCGACAGCTTCAAAAGCACGCACCGGGCTATTCACGCCACCAGGCATGTATTGTTTTGCCTCCTGAAAAAGCTGATTTGAACTCCGAACTATAAAACGGTTAGCCATCTGGCCACCTCTTTAGCGTGATAGGTGATTATCATATTTGCCCCAGCCCTCTTGATGGCGGTGAGGATTTCCAGAACAACCTCCTTTTCGTCAATCCAGCCATTTTGGGCTGCTGCTTTGACCATACTGTATTCACCACTGACATTGTAAGCGGCGAGAGGGTGATTAAAGGCAGCTCTAACCCTGGAGAGAACATCGAGATAGGCTAAAGCTGGCTTCACCATGATAATATCGGCTCCCTCCTGAATGTCCTGCTCCACCTCACGCAAAGCCTCTCTCACATTTGGCGGGTCCATCTGGTAGCTGCGGCGGTCGCCGAACTGGGGAGCACACTCCGCCGCCTCACGGAAAGGTCCATAAAAAGCCGAGGCATATTTGGCAGCGTAGGACATGATGGGGATTCTCTCGTAGCCATTCTCATCCAGCTTTGCTCGGATAGCGGCAACCATTCTATCCATCATAGCCGATGGGGCGATTATGTCGGCACCGGCTTCTGCCAGGGAAAGAGCCGTTCGAGCCAGGAGTTCCAGGGTTTTATCGTTATCCACCTCCCCATCTATCACCACGCCGCAGTGCCCATGGATGGTGTACTCACACAGGCAAACATCGGCTATCACCACCAATTCGGGCTTAGCTTCCTCGATTGCCCTCACTGCCTGCTGGACAATGCCCTCTGGGTCGTAAGCACCTGACCCCACTTCGTCTTTCGCTTCTGGCAGCCCAAAAAGCAGAACAGCGGGTATCCCCAGACTGGTTACCTCCTCTACCTCCTCACGCAGTTTATCCACGGAGAAGCGGAATATTCCCGGCATTGCTTCAATTGCTTGCCTTATGTCCTTACCCTGAGTCACAAACAGAGGATAGACGAGGCTCGCTATCTCCAGCCTTGTCTCCCTGACCATCTGCCGCAGAGTCTCCGTTCTTCGCAACCGACGCAGCCTTACCTGGGGGAAACTCATTGCTGAGCCTCCTTCTTATACCTTTCTATCAAAGCCTCAACCAGTCCATTGATAGTGTATTTCTTGGCTATCACATCTACCCTTAACCTGGATTCGGTTGCTGCGGCAGCAGTGACCGGTCCAATACAGGCAATAACTGCCTTATTTAAGGCTTCCACATTGCCTCCCATCAGAGTAATAAGTCCTCGCACTGTGGACGGACTGGTAACGGTGATGGCATCTACCGCTCCCTTTACCAACAGCTCTTTTGCCTTGCTATCCCCGCTACCCGCAGGCAGGGTGTGATAAACCACCACCGGCTCAGCCTCTGCCCCAAGCTCTGAAAGCCCGTGAACTAACTCTTTGTTGACCATCTGAGAGCAGGGCAAGAGGAGACGCTTGCCCTTGATTCCCTCCTGTTTAAGACAGGCAAGGATGCCATGAGAGCTATACTGCTGTGGTACCAGGTCAGCTTGAATTCCATATTTGCGCAATGCAGTGGCCGTCACCTCGCCTATGGCACAAACCTTGAGATCATATAGCTTCCTTGAATCCAGACCATGCTGATGAAGGTGGTTAAAGAAGGCATCAACGCCATTAACGCTGGTGAAGATCAGCCAGTGAAACTCGGAAAGCCGTGGCAGGACATTGTCCAGATGGGCCTGGCTGGGGGCTGCCTTAATCTCTATGGCGGGTATTTCAATTGGCTCAGCGCCTTCCCGGGAAAGGGTTTCGGAGAGAGCACCAGCTTGCTCCTTTCTCCTTGTAACCAGTATCCTTTTGCCGAAGAGAGGTTTATTCTCAAACCAGCGGAGTTTGTGCCGAAGCTCGACCACCTCGCCCACTATAAGCACTGCCGGTGAGCCGATGTTTGCCTCCCTGGCGCGGTGGACGATATCAGCCAGGGTTCCTTCCACAACCTGCTGTTTTGGAGTTGTCCCCCACTGGATCAAAGCTGCTGGAGTAGCAGGGGGACGACTATTCTCTATTAGCTGGATAGTAATGGAGGCGAGGTTCTCCATCCCCATCAGAAAAATGAGGGTATCAATACCGGTAGCTATTCTATCCCAGGCTATCCTTGCCTTGGATTCAGGTGAGCTTTCATGACCGGTGACCATAGCGAAAGAAGAGGAGAGCCCACGATGAGTAACCGGGATACCGGCATAGGCGGGTGCTGCTATTGCTGCCGTCACCCCGGGCACTATTTCAAAGGGGATGCCCTCCAACGCCAGGACCTCAGCTTCCTCACCCCCCCGCCCCAGGACGAAGGGATCGCCACCCTTAAGACGAACCACTATTTCCCCCTCCCTGGCCTTGGCAACGAGCAGAGCGTTAATTTGCTCCTGTGACATCAGGTGCGCCTTGGGTTGCTTCCCAACATATATGAGCTCCACTCCTTGTCTGACCTTATTAAGGAGACTTTTATCGACAAGATGGTCATAAATGATGACATCAGCTTCTCCCAAACAATAGAGACCCTTGAGCGTGATAAGCCCAGGGTCACCGGGCCCAGCGCCCACTAAGTAGACCTTTCCTTCCATCAGGTTGTCCCTCCCAATATCTCTCTCGCCCCCAGGGCAATCAGCTTCTCCCCCAGGAGACTCCCTGCCTCTTCCGGAAGTTCGGCGCTGCCTTTCACCCTTGCTCGCAGCAGTTTGCCTCCGTCTGATGTCGATACCATGCCCTCCAGTTCCAGAATTCCACTGCTGATTTGCCCAAAGACAGCAATGGGAGTATGACAGCCACCGCCGAGGAAACGCAGAAAGGCTTGCTCGGCAGTAGTAGCCTGCCTTGTTGGTTCGTGATTGAGAACTGAGACCAGCCGTTTTATTTCCTCGTCTCCTTCCCGTACCTCCATCGCCAACGCACCCTGTGCCACAGCAGGAAGGCAAATATCCATTGAAAGATACTCAGTGATTCGCTCTTCCCAGCCCAGCCGTATCAGCCCAGCAGCAGCGAGGATGATGCCATCAAACTGCCCGCTGGAGACTTTACGCAGGCGAGTGTCAATGTTCCCCCTGATGTCGCCAACATCAAGATCGGGGCGGAAGGCCTTGATCTGGGCGGCGCGTCTTGGACTGCCGGTGCCAATGCTGGCACCACGGCGAAGCTGGCTTAGGGAATTGGCTTTCATCGAGATCAGCACATCCCGTGCATCCGCTCTCTCACTCACAGATGCTATCTCCAATCCCTGGGGGAGATCAAGGGGGAGATCCTTAAAGCTGTGTGCCGCGATATCAATTTCTCCAGCCAGCAGAGCTGCCTCCAGTTCCCTGACGAATTCCCCCTTCCCTTCAAAGCAAAACGAGGGCTCGCTACCAGGCTCGTCACCTCTGGTTCTTATTCGCTTGATGACGAACCTGAATTGAGGATGAGAATCCTGCAGGCGATTAACAATGTGCTGCGTCTGGCAAAGGGCAAGTTGACTGCCACGGGAGCCAATGATAATCGTTCTTGTTTGCCTCATTTTTTACATCTGGTATTCAAACCGCCATCTTCTAAGGCGAAAAGCTCCTCGACCATTAACTGATACTTCTGCCCACTGTTCTTATCCTTGAGGCAAACGGTGGGATGGTGAAGTATTTTGTTCACGATAGCCCTTGTCAAAGCCTCGATTCTCGTCCGCTCCTCTTCTGAAAGCTCTGGCATCCTGCCCAGGTTCTTATCCACCTCTTTTTGGCGCATATCCTCAGCTCTCCCTCGCAGGGCAATAATAGTTGGCACCACTTCCAAAGCGCGCCACCACTCCATAAACTTAGCGACCTCAGAGTCGATGACAGCTTCTGCCTTCGACAGCTTCTTTTGTTTCTCGCCAGGGTCAGGTACGGAAACTACTTCCAGGTCGTCAATATCATATAGAGAAACATTTTCCAAGCTTTTCACCGCGGGGTCAATATCACGGGGAACAGCAATATCAATAAGCAGAAGGGGTCGATGCTCCCGCCCCTGCATAGCCTGTTTAACCTCGCCGAAGCCCAGCATGAATCCACTAGCACCTGTGGAGCTGACGACGATATCTGAGTTGGCTAAACATTCAGTCAACTGATCAAAGGTAGCTGCATTAGCATTGAACCTCTCAGCCAGAGCAGTCGCTTTGTCGCTGGTGCGGCTGATGATGGTGAGTTGCTGGACATTGCTATCCGTCATCGCCTTCGCAGTCAATCTTCCTGTCTGCCCGGCGCCGATAATGAGCACCGAGTAAGCCCTAATCTCACCAAAGACCTCTCTAGCCAGGGCTACACTGGCACGGCTCACCGATGCCCCATATTTGCCGATTTCACCCTCATTTCGCACTTGCCTGCCCACCCTTAGTGACTGCTGGAACAAGCGCAGGAGTGGGTGTTTCAGTGAGCCACCAGCCAGGGCTATCTTTAAAGCCTGGCGCACCTGACCCCGAATCTGCTCATCGCCCAAAATCATGGAGTCTAATCCTGATGATACCTTAAAAAGGTGCCTTACCGCATCCTCCTGAAGATAGGCATACAGATAGCTCGAGAGCTCATCTAAGGAGACGCCACACCATTCACTGAAAAGGCGTTTGATTCCCTGGGTTCCATCCTTAGAGTCGGATACCAGGGCATAGACCTCGCTCCGGTTGCAGGTGCTGAGGATCACCCCCTGGTCTACACAACTGGTGAGGAGATGGTGAGCCCTTTCCAGTTGGTTACCGATCAATGCAAGCTTTTCCCGCACCTCTATCGGCGCTGTCTTATGATTTGCGCCGACAACCAGGATTACCTTCCTCTGCCGCTCGCCACTCTCTAAATTGTGGACAAGCCTTTTCCTGGCAGTGGCAACCTTGCTCTCCTTAATTAGCCCCAGTAACTCTGGGTCAATGCAGTTCCTCCAGACTTCAAAGGGAATCTGCTTGCCTCTTCCTCTGAATTCTGCGCGCACTTCGGAGACGAGTTTGATGAGGGTGGCATGCTCTGGGCCCAGGCTTTGCTCCAGTTCCTCCCTTATCATTCTGGCTAGAGTTGGGCTACCCCCGCTGGTAGAGATAGCTATTGCCAGGCCACCGCTGCGAACCACGGAGGGCAGGATAAAGTTGCCTTCGGTCGGCTCGGTGCTGCTGTCAACCAGTAATTCTCTCCGCCTTGCCTCCTCGACCACACTCCTGTTGACCTCTGTCTTGTCAGAGGCAGCAATAGCCAGAAAGGCACCTTCCAGGTCGCCAGAGCAAAAGTCCCGTTTTACAACCTCAATAAGCTTCTCTTCCGCCATTAGTTCCAAGTTCAGGGAAAGCTCTGGGCTGATTATCTTCACCATAGCACCACACTCAAGGAGAGACTTCACCCTCCTTTCGGCAACATGTCCCCCTCCGACAACCACACACCTCTTAGTGTTGATATCCAGGAAAACAGGGTAGAGGTTCTTCATCGCTTCTTCATATACCCCCTTGGTCAGCGTTCAATCCCATCCCGAGCCTGAACACCCTGATAGAAATAGTGTTTTACCTGCTCAGGTAAGTTAGACTGAAGGGGATTAGGCTGAAGGAAGGGGGAGAAAGTTCAGATTCTAGACCCTAAAAGCCTTCAGCCTTCAGCCTATCCACCTGGATGGATTTTTGTCAGGATAGAGAATCTGCGCTAGTCTCTCCACCAGATCGACTGCCTTTGGCCCCGGACGGCAAATTGTCTGACAGGGAATGGCGTAGACGCTCCTTTCCCTGATGGCGCTGATGCCTTGCCATCCATCCCAACTATACATGTCCTCAACATTGACTCTTTCCCTTAAGGGGTTAACCTGTGGCCCAACTGCCCGGCCGCAGATACTCCCTAACTCCTCCATAGTATCAAGTATACCCGATACGCTGCGCGAGCCAAAAACGGATACCCTGACATCGTGCCTTCCGAATTCCTCCAGGAGTCGCCCGTGGATCCTGCCGGCGGTGATAACCAGATCAGGCTTGGCCGAAACTATCTTGCTCACATCGGGCTTAACAAAGGAGCCGATAATCATTTTATCACCAACGGCCAGACGATCATTACACTGTTCGGTTACTCCAACGATATCCTCGCCCAAACCAAGGAAGATAAGGGTTTCCGTGATGGATGGTGCAAGAGAGATGATTCTCATTTCCTGCTCCCTACCTTTGAAGAGCTTTCCTCCAGCACCCCCTCGATATCCAGATAAACACCCTGCAATTCCCGCTTCATTTCCTCTGTCGATTGCCACATCCCCCGCTCGATAGCTTCAAGGAGCCTTTCGGCAATATTCTGCAGTGCCCAGGGATTGACTTCTTTTAGCCAATCGGTAAATTCCTTGCCCAGTGCAAATTTTTCTGCCAATTGTTCATACATCCAATCGTCCATTATTTCTGCGGTAGCATCCCAGCCAAAAGCAATATCTACTGCCCGCGAAATGTCAGCGGCCCCCTTATACCCGTGACGTTTCATGCTTTCTATCCACTTAGGATTGAGGATACGAGCCCGAAATACATGCTTGGCTTCTTCCGCCGTACTCCTGGTCTTGACCCGTTCCGGGTCCGAGCTGTCTCCGATAAGTGCTCTGGGCGCTTCTCCCTTGAAAGCCCTTACCGCGGCAATCATACCGCCATGATAGGCATAAAAGTCGTCGCTGTCCATCATGTCGTATTCACGCGTATCCGTGTTTTTAACTGCTACATCCAACACAGATAATCTTCGCTTGAAAAGTTCGGGTTGCTTTTTGCCGTAAGTTTTTGAGCCATAGACATACCCTCCCCAGACAACATATACCTCTCCTAAGTCACTGTCATCTTTCCAATCCTTGGAATCAATCAGTTTAGCTACTCCGGCACCATAAGCTCCTGGCTTGCAGCCAAAAATGCGATAACAGGCTTCTTCCCTGGCCTGCTCGGGATTCACTCCCTTGGCCAGCAACTCAGCTATTTCCTCCTTGACATGTTTGGCGATGTAATTCTGCTCGGGCGGTTCATCCAGAAAAGCTACCAGTTGAACTGCTTCATCCAGAAGTTCCACGATGTTGGGAAAGGCATCCCTTAAAAAGCCACTTATACGAAAAGTTACATCTATTCTCGGTCTTTTAAGTTCTTCCAAAGGGATTACTTCCAGCCCCTTAACATAACCGCTTTCTTTTTGCCAGACCGGTTTTACCCCCATCAAGTAAAGGGTTTCCGCTACATCATCACCCTTGGTGCGCATGGTGGGACTGCCCCAGAGAACTATGCCGATATTCTCAGGATAACACCCTTCGTCTTTTAAATATCGCTCCAGTAAGTCATCGCCAAGTTTAACGCCCACTTTCCAGGCGGCAGGGGAGGGAATGGTATTGGGGTCAACCGAATAAAAATTTCTCCCGGTAGGCAGGATATGAGCCATACCGCGGGTAGGGGCACCGGAAGGACCGGCAGAAACAAACTTACCTCCGGCAGCATCCCTGGTAGCGGATAATTCGTCCACTGTATCCTCTAGGCGTGGCACCAGGGAACAGCATATATAGTCCAGAACTTCTGCTACTTTTCTGTCCTTTTGTTCCAGGATTTTTTGGCATACAGACGAAATCTTTGCAGCATCAAAACCTGTATCGGCGAGGCAGGAAATAAGTTGCAATGACAGTTGGTGAATATCTTCGATAATCTGCCCATTAGTTCTGCCATCCGGGTTTAATTGCCCTCGGTCGGCTAACAGCTTGTCCAGGTCGTAACCTTTCATTTCCACCAGTGACTGTCGTAATGAAGGTACATCACCATTAGGCAGGCGGGTAAGTGCTGCCAAAAACTCCACTAACCGCTGCTCAGCAGGAGGCTCACCAAATATGTGCAGTCCGTCGCGAATCTGGGTGTCTTTAATCTCGCTCAGATAACCATGCAACCCGGCTAAAAATGTGTCGAAATCATCCGGGATTTCTTCTGCTGCCAATCCTAAATCAAAATGCAGCTTGGCTTCACAAACCTTTTCCCAGATAATTTCTTTAAGAAAGGACAGCTTCCCAGGGTTAACCGTTTTAGCCTGGTAATATTCTTCCAACTGGGTTTCTAGTTCCGCCATTTCATCATAGGTATCCGCATTATGCATAACTGGCACTAGGTGGTCAATAATGCAGCAAAAGCTCCGTCTTTTGGCCTGAGTGCCTTCGCCGGGATTGTTAATAATATAGGGATAAATGTTAGGTAAGTCTGATATGGCAACATCCGGATAACAATAGTCAGATAGCCCGACAGATTTCCCGGGCAGCCACTCCAGGGAGCCATGTTTTCCGATATGCATAACCACTTGAGCACCAAACGTATTTCTAATCCATTCATAACTTGACATTGTCAGATTAGGTGGACACCGATGAATTTCTTTCTGTTATTGCGGGGGAAGCGAAGCAATCCCTTCTCCAGAAATTGCCTTGTTGCTTGCACTCCTCACAATGACATGGTAATGTGACAATGTCAAGTTAATACCGTCTACATTTCCTAGGTAGCTGGCAAGCTCAACCAGTCCGCACAATTCGGTGACATTCTCAGCGGAGAGGACACAGGTCAGCCCCACGCCAATACCTGCTGCCCGAAGGTTCTCCAGCCCGGCGATAGTAGCTGCGGTTGAACCTTGACCATCAGCAAAAGAGCGCAAAGGGTCATTTACCGCTGGCAAGCCATCAAGGCTCACGCCCACATCTACCGCCAGCCGTTTAAGATTTCCGGCAATCTTGTCATCGATGAGTGTAGCATTGGTTTGAAGCTGATAGCGAATGCCCAGACCCTGCGTGTAGCCCACCACCTGCTCAATCAAGTCCATGTTAAGCAGTGGCTCACCACCGGCGAACTGAATCTTAAAGCCGTCAGACTGGCTGAGCATGAGGTCCAGGGCTTGCTTTGCTACTTGGCAGTCCATATATTCCGCCTTGTCACCACCACTGGCATAACAGTAGCGGCAGCGGAGGTTACAGTCGGTGGTGACCCACAGCACTAGCTCCTTCAATCTCGGCTCTTTGGGCAGTGATAATTGACTCATTTATGAACCTTACGGGCAAGGTTTAGCAGGGCATTAACTGTAGCTATAGCCGCTGCACTTCCACCCCGAGTTCCGTCAATGGTGATATAGGGTATATCCCGCTTCATTAATTCCGCCTTCGACTCCCTAGCTTGCACAAAGTCGCCAGACCGTGTGCCCTGAGCAGGGGCATGTTGGATAGGATATTCTCGGTCAGGTCATCGGCTACTATCTGCCCATCATCAAGGATGACCGTCCGTTCACAAAGAGCTTGTACCAACTCCATGTCGTGAGACACGACTATCTTTGTCATCGAAAACTCTCGCACTGTTTCGATGAGGCTCCATTTGCCTCCGGGATCAAGGTTGGCGCTCGGTTCGTCAAGCACTAATATTTCTGGACTCATAGACAGGACGGTAGCAATGGAAATGCGCTTTTTCTGACCCATGCTGAGGTGATGAGGCACGCGCTCTTCAAATCCCTCCATCCCAACACTTGTCAGGGCCTGGGCTACCCGCTGCTTCACATCTGCCTTATCATATCCCAGATTTATCGGGCCGAAGGCGACATCGTCGAACACGGTAGGCATGAATAGCTGGGCATCAGGGTCCTGGAAAACGATCCCAACGTTTTTCCTTATTGCCTTTACATTCTCCTTCCCTATTTTCCTCCCCATAATAGTTACGGTGCCATTGTTGTTCTCGCTCAGAAATATACCATTCAGATGCAACACGAAGGTAGTTTTCCCGGAACCGTTCGGACCTATCAGCCCAAGGCATTCTCCTCTGAAGATGTCAAGCGAAATCCCCTTCAGCGCCTGCGTCCCATCGGGATAGGCATAGCTGAGGCTATTGATACTCACGACTTTTTCCCTCATTTAAATCCCCACTAAGCAGCACAAATTAAGAGCCAGCCCCGTTGCTATCAAAGTAATCGCTTTGACTATGTCCGTTTTGTGCATCCTGAACTCGGCTATAGTCTCCATCCTACCGTCGTATCCTCGTGACGCCATAGCGTGATAAACCCGATCTGCCCTTTCATAACTCCTGATAAGCAGCATTCCGATCATTTTGGCTAATGTGGTCATGGTGTGCATGTTTGTCCCCTTGTTAAATCCCCTTGAAGTCAGAGACCTGGACATACTCGAAAACTCGTCAACGAGAACAAAAATGTATCGATAAGTAAACATTAACAGCTGAATTAGTTTAGTTGGTATTTTGAGATGCTCCAGGGCTTTCATAGTGGTTTCAAATTTCATAGTGCTGAGCATACATAATGTTAGGGTAATCGCTGCCATTACCCTGACAGCGATTAGGGCAGCTCGTTCGAGCCCGTCAGAAGTTATGGACAAGAAGGAAAATCTTGCTATTTCGTCCCCTCCCTCGTGGGTGAAAAGAATGAGCAAGCAGAAAGAGAGAGCAAATGGACTCACCAACAGCAATCGCTTTGCCACGAAGCCAAGAGGCAGCCTGGATATCAACACGAGAAGCATGGTTACAAGTAACCCGACAAGCGCCATACGTGCGTCAGGGACCACGACCACGGCGAAGATGAGGCAAAGTATGCCCACCACCTTGGCGCGTGGGTCCCAACTGTGTATTGGGGACCTGATGTCTGAATATTTGTCAATCTGAGGATATTCGATCACTACCAATCCCTCTTTGGACTTTCCGGCTCATGATGACCAGAGCTACTCCGGCTATACCGACTAAATAGCCGAATCCGGCGATTATTCGAGTGTATAGGGGCAACTCTAACCCTCCTTCACTTTGTGCCTCCGAGCTCTCCAGCAAAACCGTTTTCTTATGTCCTGAGTGTTCCGCAGTGATTTTCCATTTCCCCTCCATCTCCCCTAGTTCAAAGGAGAACTTACCCTCTTCATCCGTCACACCTTCGACATATACTTCGCCATTAGGGTCCAGCACTATGACTCTTGCCTCCCGAGCCACGCTCCCACCCCCAAATTCAACCAGGACCTCTATCTCCTTCGCCCTGTAAGTGATATACATCTTGTGTGCCATAGCGGGTGCTAGTGGAAAGAGCAGACTAAGCACCACAAAGCACGAAAGGACAACGGCGACAAGCTTGATTGCTTTTTTCACCCAGATACCCCCTTTGCCGGGCAGCCTTGCAGCATTTCCGGCTTAACTTTGGACACAAATTGTGCAAACGCTCCTGCGGCTATTGCTTCTATTGCCATTATTGCCATATGAGGGACAACAACAAAAGCGAGTATCCATCTCGGGTCTCCACCTATGGTAAGCAGGGCTAGGAATAGCAGCAATGTGGTCAAGACTACGGCAACTCCGCCAGCCAGACCACCAAATACGGTATATTTCCATTTGAATTCCAGCCTGGTCCCGTATCTGAAGATGACATAAGCCGCGAGTGCGGGAACCCCCATGGCGATGGTGCTCACCCCTATGGTGGTTAAACCACCATGCTGTAAGAGAAGGGCTTGCAGGGCCAGCGCCACAAAGATCCCCGGAAGGGCACGCCAGCCCAAGATGATACCAGCCAATCCGTTTAACATGAAATGAGCGCAGGTAGGGCCTACCGGTACATGGACGAGAGAGGCGACGAAGACCGCTGCCGTAACCACTGCCACCTTCGGTACGTCTTCGACATCCATTTTCTTAGCTATCGCGTAGCTTACTGCAGCGCCGGTAATCGCATAGCCCGAGATCCATATCTGTGGTGGTAGTACTCCATCTGATATATGCATGTTACGCTCCTCTTTGCTCGATTGACTGGCATCATCATTTCACTGCCATAAGGCTCGCGAGATTATCTACATGATGCTCCAGTGGTTACTACCTAATCTGAGAATGTCAAGCTATTTTTTCTTAAACAATGACACTCCTAACTGGGCCAACAGTACCAAGAACACCCCTATACTTGCATAGGAGATAAGTCTTATCGAAGAACTTATTGCGCACAGGTCATCGGCAATATGCTCAATGTGTCCTTCCAGGCCTGCATCTGCGCAAGCATCTGCTGTCCCTAAAGTAGCTCTGAAGACAAACAAGGCTAAACAGATGCTGAATACCAAGATTGCCTTCCTGTTGTTTTTTGCGACTAAAGTCCTCATTTTTACACCCTCCTTTTTCTTTAGAGTCGCCCGTTTTCCTGTTGTCCCATTAGCCAGTTGAGATCGTTTACCGGCTAACAATATCTAAACTCGCATCGTTACCACCCCCTTCCTGTTTTGGGCCGTCCCCTTCCGAGTTTTAAGTGGGGCGGGGAGGGGACTTAAACCTTAAAACCTAAAACTTAACACTTTTTGCCAGTTTGAGCACTGCATTAACAGTAGCTACAGCCGCGGCACTTCCACCCCGAGTTCCCTCAATGGTGATATAGGGTATATCCTGCTTCATTAACTCCGACTTCGACTCGCTAGCTTGTACAAAGCCAACGGGCATCCCCACAACGAGAGCTGGCATAACACCTCCATCGCCAATTAAGTCGAGTAGGGTAAGTAGAGCAGTGGGGGCATTGCCAATAGCAACAATTGCCCCATTGAGTCTGCTCCCTAGACAGCGGATAGCAGCAGCGCTCCGGGTAATACTCTCCTCTTGAGTCTGTCTCGTCACACCTGGCTCATCTAAAGCACAATGTATGGAGCAGCCAAATTCTTGCGCAAGAGAGTGATTGATACCCACAGAAACCATCCTAACGTCGGTGAATATCGACTTTCCTTCACCAATGGCATCAATGCCCGCAGAAACGGCGTCGGGGTGAAATCGGACGAGACTGGCAATTTGAGGGTCGCCGGTGGCATGGACGATGCGCTTTATCACCTGGCATTCCTCCTCCGAGCAGTCCAGTGGCGGCAGCAAATCTTCTATTATCGCCATACTATGTGTCTCGATGCTCTGAGGAGCATAATACGTCACTGAAAAGCTGTGGCGCGGGGAAAGTTCCGGTGCTGCCTCCTGTATACGCTTAACCACAAGGTCAATCAAGGATTCTTCTACTCCCAGAGCGTTTGCCAGAAGAAACTGTACCTCTGGGTAAGTTTGCCTAAGCTCTTCAACAAAGCTAGGGATATCCTCAACAACATGTCGCCCTGGGAAGAGAAAGTAAGGCAGTATCACTACCTTCTCTATACCTCTTGCTATCAGAGACTCTGCAGCTTCTTCCAGATTGGGGTGATTGAACTGAAGAGCCGCCCATTCGACCTCTACCTCAGGTGTAAGGAGAGCCCTTACTCGATGAGCCATCGCGTCAAAGATTCCAAGGATTTCATTGATGGTCTGTTTGCTCCGGCTGCCATGGGCTAGAATGATAACTCCTGTTTGGGCCATTTCCTTCTCCTAAAAAATAAAACCCCTTGCCTCCACAAGAAGACAAGGGGCTCGCCAGAAATATCTAAATATTTCTGCCTACATCCTCTCCTCGGAGGCATTCAACTCACCACAAGGCAGGCGACCTGGCTTATTAGCTCAGGCTAACTTGCCCAAGCTAAATCACAGCTGCGGGACAGCGTCGGATTCTCACCGAGCTTCCCCTTTTAAGCCCTTTTAAGGGCACCTTGCTGTATCTATCCTTTTTCAATGTGCTTGGCTTCAATCCTACCGCATCGGTAACACTCAGGGCATAGATACCTCTTAACTCTCTGCTCTGACGGTGGGTACTAAAGTCAGATTTGCCGATATTCCTCTCTGTCAATCAAGTAGACCTAATTATCATCAAACAACTGAGATTGATTATACTACACTAATAACACTTTTGTCAAATGGCTTGACACGATGGGTAAATTCTGATTAACTTTTAGAGAAGGGTGGATCCTGGCAGAGAATCAGGCAGGAATGCTGGGGAAAATAAAAAAGCTGGCATGATAGAGCTCAGAGAGCCTGCCACACCAGTATCGCTATTACAAAAGTATAATACTGGCAGTGATTTTTTGCTGCCTACTCAACCTTGCAGGTCAAGAAGTTGGTAACTCAGGTGTTCTTCACCTAATCTTTGAAGCAATCCCGGTATTTCGTCATTGACACAGACTACTAGAGAGGGGAGCCCACTACATGCAGCTTCAACAACAGCCTCTTTCGTACCGTAAAGATAAGGGGGGTTAATCCCTATCTTTCTGAGTGCTATCAAAGCCTCAATGCCTATGACGCCAATCATTTCTTTCCCACTACTTTCCTTCTTCAGCCGGGTAAGGTCAACACGCCTAGAACCGCCCTCCTGAATACCGGGCACCTTTAGGATGGTTACTTCACCCATCTCAAGCGGCACTATCCCCTCTATATCAGAGATACCCACATCCTCGCCTTTTATAGCATCAGAAACAGCCATTCCCTTCGCCTCACTACCTGTGGCATCAGAGGCAAGGAGCACCCCGCCTTTCATTTTGAGCCCTACTTTTTGACCCCGAGATAGGTCATAATCTGCCACAGCAGTGCAAACCGTCATATTCGTCACTGCCTTCTTCACAAAAGTAGAATAGCTCTGTAGGTCCCTAAACACCTTCAAAACCCAATCTATGCCCTCTCTAGTAACCTTATGTTTAGATCGCCCATCTGAAACAACCAAGCACTCCTTTACCAATTCTTCCATGTATCGCGAAATAGCCTGTGGAGTAACATTGAGCTTCTTGGCAATGTCCTTTTGCTGTATATTTGTCGGAGCTGCAGCTATCTCAACCAGTATTTGAAACTTCGTAGCCATGCTTTTATTCTGCAATACTTGTGCCATGCCTAAAATATCCTCCCCGATGTTTGGTAGCTTTCTTACCGTAGCTCATCCTTATGGTAGCGCTGCCCTCTCTCGTCATCTCCCTAATTGTAGCACCGAAATTTACAACTTCGCAATGGTTGCCTATGCTCCTTAATCCGTGAGTCAAGTCGAGTAAGATGACGCTGACAGCGATTATGGGTATTTGCCAGCATAAGATTTCAGGTACCAGGCAAACCAGGCAAGATTGAGCTACTAAAAGGCACTTTTATCCTGCCGCTATGGGCTTCTGCGGGTGATGATTAGCTAATAATTGACCATCCTGGCCTTCGTGAGGCAAACCCTATCCCTCTGGAGGATAAACCAGTTCTGTTTTCTGTTTACTGGATGGAGACAGATATTTGTATGCCTTAGCTAGTGTCCCATATTGACCAGGAGGGAAGCCATGCTTAACGAGCAGACCATAGCCACTTTGCACTCACTTAAACTCTCTGGCATGGCCAGGGGGATTGGAGGAGCGCCTGGCCAACCCTAAACATGCGGAACTCTCCCATGCCGAGTTTGTGGGACTATTGGTCCAGGGCGAGGAGACCTACCGCGACAATCAACGGCTCAAGTGCCTACTTAGAGCGTGTCGCACAACGAGGGAGCACGACCACAATTCCCCGCTCCCCGCCTTCGCGGGGACAAGCTTCGCGAGGACAAGTCTAAAATAGGACTTCCAGAAATCATGAACCGCCCTTCCTTGAAACTCAGGTAGGATCCCCATGGCCTTAGTGGCTTCCTGCCCACGTTTGGAATGAGCGGCATAACAGGTCAGGCTTTCTGTGCTGGCCACATGGAGCCATTCCCCTTTCCCGTTGATGCNNNNTAAAATAGGACTTCCAGAAATCATGAACCGCCCTTCCTTGAAACTCAGGTAGGATCCCCATGGCCTTAGTGGCTTCCTGCCCACGTTTGGAATGAGCGGCATAACAGGTCAGGCTTTCTGTGCTGGCCACATGGAGCCATTCCCCTTTCCCGTTGATGCGCATACCAGTTTCATCAAAATGAGCAACGGGAGAGGCAATCACCTGTTGCTTGATCTCTTCCTCCACAGGCTCCAGAATGTCGTAGCAGGCCTCATTTGCATTAACCAGGGTAGCCTGACTCAAGTGATGGCCAAAAAGATCGGCGAAAAGCTCGCTGGTGCGTTCATAGGGCAGGAGCTGATACTGGCCCAAATAGACGGCGGTAGCTTTTAGACGTGGCCCATTCCCCGCCTTCGCGAGGACAAGATTGTACCGGATACTGGACCCCTTCGGGATAAGCAGCCTTGTTGAGATAGCCACAATGGGGGCAAAGCTTATTCTCGGCTTGATGCTCGGTTACTTCCACTTTAATGGGCGGCAGATCAAACACCTGGCGCCTTTCATAGCCGGTGGCTGGAGTTTCTTCTAAAGAACGGTCACATTTATTACATCTGGATACCAGATGGATGATCGTATGGTCTGGGTTGTCTACCATCTCTAAGGTATGGCCGGGGTGCCCTTTCTGCCCACCAACCGGCTTGCCACTTTTTCCACGCCTATCTTGGGGCTTTAGGAAATCTGTTGAAGGGGGTTTGTTGCTGTTACGACTATTTTTGTT
>BBPF01003382.1_pt3 | contig 23773 bp, 21 predicted proteins | sample 1343921 | NCBI WGS metagenome assembly BBPF01 (sample SAMD00019090, study PRJDB2971) | groundwater metagenome | isolation source: The Cedars highly-alkaline
AACCCTCGTTAAGGAACTCGGCAATCTAACCCCGTAACTTTGGAAGAAGGGGTGTCCGCCACGGTGAGGCAATTAGTCTTTGTCAAGCTGAGGCGGATCGCAGTGAACAGGCCCAAACGACTGTTTAACAAAAACACAGGCCTCTGCTAAATCGCAAGATGATGTATAGGGGCTGACACCTGCCCGGTGCCGGAAGGTTAAAAGGAGGGGTTATTCCGACTTGTCGGAAGAAGCTCTGAATTGAAGCCCCGGTAAACGGAGGCCGTAACTATAACGGTCCTAAGGTAGCGAAATTCCTTGTCGGGTAAGTTCCGACCCGCACGAATGGTGTAACGATTTGGGCGCTCTCTCAACGAGGGGCTCGGTGAAATTGAAGCATCGGTGAAGATACCGGTTACCCGCAGCAAGACGGAAAGACCCTAGAACCTTTACTATAACCTGATACTGGGTATTAGTACAGATATGTGTAGGATAGGTGGAAGACTGAGAAGCTTCCGCGTCAGCGGAGGTGGAGTCGCCCTTGAAATACCACCCTTATTGTATAGATGTCCTAACCAGCTCGCCTGAATCGGCGAGGGGGACAGTGTCAGGCGGGTAGTTTGACTGGGGCGGTGACCTCCTAAAAGGTAACGGAGGTGTCCTAAGGTTCCCTCAGCACGGTCGGTAATCGTGCGTGGAGTGTAAAGGCATAAGGGAGCTTGACTGCGAGACTAACAAGTCGAGCAGGTACGAAAGTAGGGCTTAGTGATCCGGCGGTTCTGTGTGGAAGGGCCGTCGCTCAACGGATAAAAGGTACTCTAGGGATAACAGGCTTATCTCCCCCAAGAGCTCATATCGACGGGGAGGTTTGGCACCTCGATGTCGGCCCATCGCATCCCGGGGCTGTATAAGGTCCCAAGGGTTCGGCTGTTCGCCGATTAAAGCGGTACGCGAGTTGGGTTCAGAACGTCGTAAGACAGTTCGGTCCCTATCTGCTGCGGGCGTAGGATATTTGAGAGGAGCTTCCCTTAGTACGAGAGGACCAGGGTGGACGAACCTCTAGTGTTCCAGTTGTCCTGCCAAGGGCATCGCTGGGTAGCTACGTTCGGAAAGGATAAGCGCTGAAAGCATCTAAGTGCCAAGCCTCCTTCAAGATAAGATATCCCTGAAGACACCTTGAAGATTACAAGGTTGATAGGTCAGGGGTGTAAGTATGGCAACATATTGAGCCTACTGATACTAATCAGTCGTTTGACTTAATTCTTAGCGTTAGGATCTTTTGCCTTGTGCAGTTGGCCTTTTTAGGGAATTTATTAGAGTTGAAGAATATCCCGGTGGCAATAGCGGAGGGGCCACACCTCTTCCATTCCGAACAGAGAAGTTAAGCCCTCTAGCGCTGATGGTACTGCCCTGGAGACGGGGCGGGAGAGTAAGGCACTGCCGGGATTTTTTTCATTCTGCCTTTTTCTCTGCTTTTACCAGTTCGGTGTTTTTCTCCTGCTTTTTCTCTTACTTCTGAATTTTCTTGTCAGATATTCAACAAAGTGCTATAATCCTTTTTTAAGGTATAGGAATTTCAAAATGCAAAAATAGTAGGTGGTAGGTGGTAAGTAGTAAGAGGAATATCTTGAAACAAGATTTATTATCAATTCTTGATGGCTTGGGAAGAAAGAGAGGTTTGGATCGTGAAGTTCTACTAAAAGTGTTAGAAGAAGCAATCCTTTCTGCCTCAAGAAAGAGCTTTGCTTCTCTATCTGACATAGAGGTTTCTATTGACAGAGTTAGTGGAGAAATAAAGGTTTTCTCTGAAAAGAAGGAAGTTGCTCTTGGTAACTTTGGTCGCATTGCTGCCCAAATCGCCAGGCAGGTTATTTCTCAGAGGTTAAACGAGGCAGAAAGAGACAGCATTTATAATGAATTCAAGGAAAAGGTCGGAGGAATTATCACAGGTGTTGTTGAAAGATTTGAGCGCGGAGACGTGATAGTTATGATAGGAGAAAGGGAAGCTATCGTCCACTCTCAGGAACGCCCTGCAGGGGAAAGATTCCGTGTTGGGGAGAGAATAACCGCCTATGTTCTTGAAGTAAAAAAAAGTGGTTCCTACCCCCAAATTATTCTCTCTCGCTCTAACCCTGGAATGGTAAGAGGGTTATTTGAGCTTGAGGTTCCGGAGATTCATGAGGGAATTGTGGAAATAAAATCTATTGCCCGTGAGCCTGGAAGCCGTTCCAAGGTTGCTGTTGGTAGCACTTTGGCAAACGTGGACCCTGTTGGAGCATGTGTTGGGGCAAGGGGAATGAGGGTGAAGGCAATTATGCAGCAGTTGAACGGAGAAAAGGTAGATATCATTCACTGGGATGAAAAAATAGAAAATTTTATTGCTAATGCTCTGCGTCCAGCGAAGATTATGAAGATAGAAGTAAATGAAAAAAGGAAAGCGGCGAACATAATAGTTTCTGATGAAGAACTTTCTCTGGCAATTGGCAAGGGGGGGCAAAATGTTCGCCTGGCAGTGGAGCTGACGGGCTGGAAGATAAGTATTGAGGGAGAAACTGAAGTAATTAAGGCAAGAAGAGTAGCTATTGACAAATTGACGAAGTTGTCTGGTGTGGGAGAGAGGCTTGCTGAAAATCTAATTGAAGCAGGGTTGAGAGAGTTAGAAGAGATTGCAACTGCTGATATTAAAAGGTTGACCAGTATCGCGGGGATAGGAAAAAGTAAGGCCGATGCCCTTAAAAAAGCAGCGGAGAAAGTAGTTTAAGAGATGGCAAGAATAAGGATATATGAGCTGGCGAAGAAGCTTGGCGTGGATAGCAAAAAAATAATAACTAAGCTTGAGGAGATGGGCGTAGGGAAAAAAAGCTCAATCAGTGCTCTGGATGAGACTGATGCTGAAATTATTTCCGAATCTATTACTGAGAAAGAAAAAGAAGAGAGAAAATCACTTGTTTATAAAGCAAAGGTGCTTTCTGACGATGATGAATCTTCGCTCACCATACGTGCTCCCATAGTAACTGTTATGGGGCATGTTGATCATGGAAAAACAACGCTTCTTGACGCAATCCGACATACGTGGGTTGTTCGGTCAGAGGCAGGAAGTATCACTCAGCATATTGGTGCCTATAAGATTAAGCTACCCGCCGGGGAGATTGCATTCATTGATACTCCTGGCCATGAGGCGTTCACCGCCATGCGTGCTCGTGGAGCACAGATTACAGATATTGTTGTCTTAGTTGTTGCTGCTGACGATGGAGTTATGCCGCAGACGGTGGAAGCAATAAATCATTCTCGTGCTGCTAATGTTCCTGTTATTGTGGCAATTAACAAGACTGATAAGCCTGATGCCAATCCCTTACGAGTGAAAAGGGAGTTAATGAAGCATGATATCCTCGTTGAGGAGTTGGGTGGCAAGGTTATCTGTATTGAAGTTTCCGCAATTGAAAAAATAGGAATTGATCATCTTTTAGATGCTCTTTTTCTTGAAGCTGAGATGCTGGAACTGCGGGCAAATCCAGTTCGTTTGGCAAATGGAGTAATTGTAGAAGCAAGGCTGGACAAAGGAAGGGGGCCGGTGGCCACTCTTCTTGTTAAAGATGGAACACTCAGGGTTGGAAATGATTTTATCTGTGGTTTTTGTGGTGGAAAAGTAAGGGCACTGATAGATGACCAAGGTGTAAATTTGAAGGAAGCTGCTCCGTCCACGCCGGTTGAGGTTTTGGGCTTTATTGAGCTTCCTGCTCCAGGAGATTCCTTCCATGTTGTCAGCAATGAGAAAAAGATTAAGGAGGTTGTCTCTCAGCGAAGATTTGTGGAGGAGAAGAAGAAGGGTAGGGGTATGAAAAAGATTACCCTAAATGAGCTTTACCAGCAGATTAGTGAAGGAAAGATAAAAGAATTTCCAATTATTATTAAGGGGGATGTGAATGGCTCCGTAGAGGCGCTGCAACATTCACTTGAACAATTAAGCACTGATAATGTAAAGCTAAAGGTTATTCATGCCGGAGTTGGCATAATAAGCGAATCTGATGTTATGCTGGCTATAGCGTCAGGTGCTATTATTGTTGGATTCCATGTAAAGGCACAGGTGGGAGCAAGAGAATTGGCTGATAAGGAAGGCGTTAGTTTGTACTTTTATGACATTATCTATGAGGTGATATCAGATATCAAGAGTGCACTGGAAGGACTTCTTGAGCCTGTTTATAGGCGAGTAATTCTTGGCAGAGCTGAGGTGCGCCAGATATTTCAGAGCTCACGAAGCGGTCAGATAGCCGGCTCCTATGTTATTAGTGGAAAGATTGTAAGGGGCTCAAAAATTACTCTGCTGCGGAATGGCAAGTCTATAGGTGAGGGAGGTATTAATTCCTTAAAACGTTTCAAAGAAGATGTCAGGGAAGTAGAATCTGATTATGAATGCGGCATTGGAATTTCTGGCATAGAAAATCTTGCAGATGGGGATATTGTTGAAGCATATCATATGGAAGAAAGTGTAAGAAGGCTCCGATAAGCAGTTCGCGGGGATCAGTTCCCTGACCCCTGTGAACTGTTACAAATGGAGTGAAACGACTGAATGTCAAGAAGGACAGAGCGGGTTGCTGCGGTGATAAAGGAGGAGGTCTCCAGGGTTCTTGAGGAAAAAGTAGTTGATTCGCGAATTGGGTTTGTAACAATTACTGCTGTGGAAGTAAGTAGTGACCTGCGGTGTGCCACTATTTTTGTCAGTACCTATTTAGAAGAAAAGGTAAAAGATGAGACCATATACGGGCTTCGCGATGGGAGTAATTACATTAGAAGAAAGATCGGGAAAAAGCTACATCTCCGTTATTTGCCAAAGCTTACCTTTAAGATTGATAATTCTATTGAGAAGGGAACACGTGTGGAGGACGCCTTAAAACAGATCAACAAGCAGGGATGAGAGATGGATGGAATTCTTAACATTAATAAACCGGCAGGAATAACTTCCCATGATGTCGTCATTGAAGTGAGAAAGCGATTTAAGATGAGAAAAGTCGGGCATGCGGGCACTCTTGACCCTGATGCTACCGGGGTTCTTGTTATCTGTCTTGGTAAAGCAACGAAGATGGTTCGGTTTTTATCAAATGATGAAAAAGAATATGAGAGTGTGCTAATTTTAGGTATCTCTACTCATACCCAGGATTCCAGTGGTACTATTATAAAAAAGGTAGACAATCTTAAGGTTACTGAGGAAGAAATTAAAGAGGTGACCAGGAGATTTGAGGGAGAGCAGGAGCAAATTCCGCCTATGGTTTCTGCAGTTCGCTACCATGGGAAGAGGCTCTATGAGCTGGCAAGGCAAGGTAAAGTTGTACAGCGAAAGCCAAGAAAAATCAATATCTTCTCATTTAAAATTATAGAAATTAAAATCCCTGAAGTGCGATTTAATATTGTTTGTTCGAAAGGGACATATATTCGCACCATCTGTTCCGATCTGGGCGATGTACTTGGCTGTGGTGCACATCAGGCAAAGCTGGTCAGAATAAGAGCAGGTCGATTTCACATCAAAGATTCGCTGACTATTGATGAGTTGTGGCAAGCCTCTCAACCTGAGGCACTTCTCTGGAAATACCAATGAAGCTCATTCAAGGGCTAAAAAGAATAAAGGAAGGAAGGGGAAATAATTTAGTCCTTGCCATTGGTGTTTTTGATGGTGTGCATCTGGGACACCAGAAGATTGTTAAGATGGTAATTGAACGGGCCCGTCAGATAGACGGGACAAGCATGGTCCTTACCTTTGATCCGCATCCATGTAGCCTGATCAATCCACAAAACTCTCCGCACCCTATTACCTTAATGGATGAGAAAATATCTATCTTTGGCAGTCTTGGGATTGAAAAATGTATGGTCATTAATTTCAACAGGAGATTTGCCCGCCTTTCTCCTGCTGATTTTATTTTGCACATTCTCTCTCGTGGCCTTCAGGTGAACGAAATATTTGTCGCCTCTAACTATCTCTTTGGGGAGGGGAAAAAGGGGAATGTGGCAACTCTTCGACAGATGGGAAAAAAATTGGGCTTCAGGGTCAATAGCATCAGACCGCTTCGCCGGGGGGGTGAAATAGTTTCCAGTAGTCGGATACGTTTGTTAATTAAAAATGGAAAAGTAAAGGAGGCGGGAGAGCTTTTGGGTAGACCATATAGCATTTCCGGTAGGGTTATAAAAGGGAAAAAATTAGCAGCGGCTACCGGCTATCCTACTGCAAATATCAGAATCCGCAGGAAAATTTTACCGGCAAAGGGAGCTTACATTGCCCAGATGGAAGTAGGAGAACAGCTTCATCCTGCTATTCTTGGAATGGCAAATGGATTAATGGAGGTCCATGCCCTCGATTTTAAAGATGACATCTATAATAGTAAAATAAAAGTTTTTTTTCTGCGCAGGATAAGAGGGTGGCAGCAATTTGCCACTCACAGCGATGAGAAAAAGCAATTGATGAAAGATGAAAGAGTAGCCCGAAAGCTCTTTGCTGGTTGACTGAATTGTTAGGGGGAAGAATGATGAGTAAGAAAGGGAAAGAAGAGATTATTAGCAATTTTAGAGTTCATGAGAAAGATACTGGTTCCGCAGAGGTGCAGATTGCGCTTCTCACGGAAAGAATAAATGGTCTTACCACATACACCAAGGTACATAAAAAGGACCATCATGGCAAGCGAGGTTTGCTTATGATAGTGGGGCAGAGGCGAAAGTTGCTTGATTATTTGAAAAAAGAGGATGTGGGTCGATACCAGACAATTGTTAAAAAATTAGGATTAAGGAGATAGAAAAAAGGAATAAGGAGAAAAATGGTAGAAAAAGTAGAGATGGAATTGGAAGGAAAAAAGCTAAGCATTGAGACGGGAAGAATGGCAAAACTTGCTGATGGAGCCACCGTAGTCCGCTATGGAGACACAGTTGTTGTTACAACTGTTGTTACCGGGGCATCTGCAGGGAGTGATATAGACCATCTTCCTCTTTCTGTTGACTATCGGGAGAGGACTTATGCAGCGGGGAGAATTCCTGGTGGATTCTTTAGAAGAGAAGGCAGGCCGACTGAAAAAGAAATTTTAACATCGCGGCTTATTGATAGACCAATACGTCCACTATTGCCATCTGGAATGAGAAATGATATTCAAATAATATCTACTGTTCTCTCTGCAGATGCCGAGAACGACTCTGATATTTTAGCCGTTATTGGTGCTTCTGCCGCTATGGGACTCTCGGGCGCTCCATATCAGAAGTTAATGGGAGCAGTGCGGATTGGTCGTTTAAGTGCATCAAAGGATGGCAATTTTATTGTTAATCCGACTAACCTCCAGATTGCTGAAGGGAATATGGACCTTGTTGTTGCAGGAACAGTTGATGGAATCAATATGGTTGAGGGAGCCATTGGAGAGGTAAGCGAAGAGATTGTTTTGGATGCGCTCCTTTTTGGACATGAAGCGCTGAAAGGTATTATTTCGCTTATTGAAACGTTGATTGAACAAGCTGGTTCCAAAGAGAAGCGTAGATTGAACATATTTGAAATTGGTGAGGAAATCAAACTCAAAGTAGAAGAACTTACTAATGGAAAAATGACTGAAATTGTTGCTATTACTGAGCGGCAGAAAAGGCAAGAAAAAAGACGTATACTCAATGGTGATATACTAAATTGTTGCATAGCCCTGTATCCTGGGAAAAAAGCAGAAATTATGGCTGCTATTGAGCAGGTAGAAAAGCGCAGCATACGTCAGCAGGTGCTGGCAGAGAGCAAAAGGATTGATGGAAGAAGTATTGAGGAAATCAGGCCAATAAGTTGCGAGGTGGGAGTTTTACCTCGCACCCATGGTTCCGCGCTCTTTACTCGCGGGCAGACACAAAGTCTTGTTATCACCACTCTTGGCACCTCTCGTGATGAGCAAAGAATGGATGAATTAGCAGGAGAGTACAAAAAAGCTTTTATGCTCCATTATAATTTTCCTCCTTTTAGTACTGGTGAGGTCAAGCCAATGAGAGGTCCTGGAAGAAGAGAGATCGGGCATGGAGCATTGGCAGAGCGGGCACTCAGAGCGGTTATTCCTTCAGGGAAGGATTTCCCTTATACGATTCGCATCGTCTCCGATATTTTAGAATCTAATGGCTCATCGTCAATGGCGACTGTCTGCGGTGGATCGTTATCCTTGATGGATGCTGGGGTATTAGTAAAGTCTGCTGTCGCCGGGGTAGCGATGGGGCTTATCAAAGAGGGTAATGATTTTAAAATCCTTACTGATATTAGTGGAGCCGAAGACTATTTTGGTGATATGGATTGCAAGATAGCTGGTACGCGAAATGGAATTACGGCAATCCAGATGGACCTAAAAGTTGATGGAGTAGATGCTAAAATTATGAAGGAGGTACTCTCGCGAGCGCAATCTGCCAGAATGTCAATTCTTGATAAAATGGATGAGGCAATTTCTTCTCCCAGGTCGTCTGTTTCTCAGTTTGCCCCCACGATAGTACTCACCTGTATTGACAAGAATAGGATTGGAGATTTAATTGGTCCTGGAGGAAAAAATATCAGGGAAATAATGGCGCGGACAGATTCCGAGATAAATGTTGATGATAGCGGGGAGGTCTCCATCTCGGCACCGGATAGCGAGCGAGCGCAGCAGACATTAGAGATGGTCAAAGCTCTTACCAGTAGTGCAGAGGTTGGCGTGGTCTACCCCGGGAAGGTGAAAAAGATAATGGACTTTGGTGCCTTTGTTGAGATTCTGCCAAAGCAGGAAGGCTTGCTTCATATTTCGCAGTTGGCTGATTATCATGTAAAAAGAGTTGAAGATGAGGTAAAAGTGCATGATGAGTTTCCGGTTAAGGTAATCAGGATAGATGCAGATGGTAAAATCAGCCTGAGTCGCAAAGCAGTAGGAAAGAATGAAGGTAAAAGTTGCCAGGATTCCGGGAAATAGCGATCTTCCTCTCCCTGAATATATGAGTGCAGGGGCAAGTGGAGTTGACCTTTACGCTGCCGTAGAAGGCGAAGTTACCCTTGGAGTAGGGGAGGTAAGGCTAATTCCTACCGCTATCCGATTAGCTATTCCTTCCGGCTTTGAAGGTCAGATTCGTCCGCGCAGTGGACTTGCTTTAAAAAATGGAATTAGTATTGTTAATAGTCCGGGGACGATTGATTCTGATTACCGCGGAGAGGTAGGAATAATTCTTGTTAATCATGGGTCAAAGCCATTTATCATAAGAAGAAAAGATAGGATAGCGCAGCTTGTTATCTCACCCGTTGCGAGAGCCAAGCTGGAAATGGTAGATAGTCTTGAAGAAACCGAGCGTAATAAGAGAGGATTTGGCTACACAGGACAGTAAGGGGAGGCGCTTCTCATTCATCAGTCAGAAAAAAAAGAATGAGATGTGGGGCTTATCTCTCCTTGTTGTTACTTTTTTTGCTATCCTGAGCCTTGTCTCTTTTTTCATGGACCCTCCGACTATGCTCACCGGCCCGGTCGGATACTCCTTAGCAGAAGGCATTTACCGTGTCTTTGGCTGGGCAGGTTATTTTATCCCCGCGTTGGTCCTGGTCTGGTCAACTGGTAAGTTTGCGGGAGCACCTCTCCAGAAGTCGCTGCTTAAGTCGGGTGGTCTCTTTGCTTTGCTGGTAGGATTTTCCGTGCTCCTCGCCTTTCGGGAATTTTCCTTTTTGAAATCTCATCCAGGAATAACAGGGGGTGGGGTGGGATATTTTCTTGCAACGGGCATCTCTCATCTCTTTGGGGCAACTGGAACATATCTTGTCATAGCATTTCTTCTTGTCATTGGCTTAGGATTGATGATGGATTTTTCTCTTACCTCGCCTCCGAAATACATTTTGAGAGCAGTAAAGTTGCTTGGTATCCTTTTGATGAAAATTCTACGAGTGGCTATCTCACTGTTTAGAAAGAAAGAAAAGAAAAGAGTTAGGATACAAGAAAGGATAGCGATGCAAAGTGAGGAAGAAAGCAAGGTTCAACTTCCACCGCTTTCTCTGCTTGATCCAACTCCCGCAATAGAATCGGAGAAAGAAGATATAGCAGGTAATGCAGAGCTCCTTGAACGGACGCTTAAGAATTTTGGGTTAGAAACAAGGGTAGTTGAAGTAAATGAAGGACCTATAATTACCAGTTATGAGGTGCAGCCGGCAAGTGGAGTAAGGGTGCATAGCATAGTTTCTCTTGCTGATGATATTTCTCTTGCTCTGAAGAGTCCGAGTGTGCGCATTGAGGCTCCTGTTCCTGGAAAGGCGGCAGTCGGAATAGAAATTGTCAATAAGAAGCCTCGCCTTGTCTATCTGCGTGAGCTGCTCAGTAGTAATGAATTTCATAAGGCGGCTTCAAAGTTAACCATAGCAATTGGAAAGGATATCAAAGGGAATCCCATTATTGGCGATCTCAGGGACATGCCTCATCTACTCATAGCCGGAACAACGGGGTCCGGGAAAAGCGTCTGTCTTAACTCTCTTATTCTTAGTATTTTGTATAGAGCGACTCCGTTTGAAGTAAAATTTTTAATGATAGACCCTAAAATGGTGGAACTTTCCTGCTACAATGCCCTGCCGCATCTAATTAGTGATGTAATCACTGATCCGAAGAAGGTTGCTGCAGCTCTTAGATGGGTCATTGATGAGACGGAGGAGAGGTATCGCCAGCTTGCCAGCGTTGGAGTAAAAAATATTGAAAGGTACAATCAGTTAAGCGAGGAAACCCCTTTTCCATATGTAATTGTAGTTATTGATGAATTAGCTGATTTGATGGCGGTGGCGCGGGTGTCCGTTGAAGATGCAGTAACCAGGCTTGCTCAACTCTCACGGGCGGTTGGCATCCATCTTATCTTAGCTACTCAGCGCCCGTCGGTAGATGTAGTTACCGGGGTAATTAAAGCCAATCTTCCTTGCCGTATCTCATTCCAGGTTGCATCCAGAGTTGATTCTCGTACTGTGCTTGATGCAATAGGAGCAGAGAGGCTATTAGGGAAAGGAGACATGCTTTTTCTTCCTGCTGGGCTGGCACGGCCAATCAGGTGTCAATGCCCATTAGTTACCGATCAAGAGGTGGAAAGAACAGTTAGCTTTTTAAAGATGCGATGGGGAAAATCGGAGTGTCACAGGGAAGTATTCAGGGAAGACATTTATCCTTCTCCTGAATCAGAGGAAAGCGATGAACTGTTTGAGAAAGCGGTGCATTTTGTGATGGAGACAGGCATTGCTTCAGCATCTACCCTTCAGAGAAGATTCCGAATAGGATATAATCGTGCTGCCCGTCTCATTGATCGCATGGAGGAAGAAAAAATGATTGGGCCTCTTGATGGGAATAAACCGCGCAGGGTACTTGGAATAGGCAAAGGTGAATAAGAAATTAGTTATTGCCATTGATGGGCCATCTGGCTCCGGGAAAAGCACAATTGCGCGGCTGGTGGCACAGAAACTAAATTACACTTATATTGATACAGGTGCTATCTACCGCGCCATTACATATAAGGCAATGCAGGATGGAGTTAACTTTGAAGATGAAGCAGCACTGGTCAGGCTTGCTAATGGAGCAAGGATTTGGTTTAGGGGTGACCGTCGTGGGTCAAACGTTTATCTTGATGGTAAGGATGTTAGTGAAAAGATCAGGACACCTGAAGTAACCAGAAATGTTTCATACCTTGCTGCTTTATCTGGTGTGAGAGAGCTAATGACAAACCTACAAAGAGAGATGGGTAGAAATAGTGGAGTTGTTGCTGAGGGAAGAGATATTGGGACAGTGGTCTTTCCTGACGCTGATTATAAATTTTATTTAGATGCCTCACTTGAAGAAAGAGCACAGCGGCGCTACGAAGAATTAGTTGCCAAAGGGCATAAAGTAGTATTAGGAGAAATTGCTGATGAGATGCATCTCAGAAATAGCTTGGATAGGGGAAGAAAAATTGCTCCTTTGAAGATAGCTCAGGGAGCCACTATTATTGATACTACTATGATGAGCATTAAAGAGGTAGTAAAAGCAGTGCTTGAAAATGTTAGTCGTTAAAATGATGACGTATCAAGTAATGAATGATATGATACGAAAATGGAGATTATGCTTATTCCTCATGCAGGGTTCTGCTCTGGTGTGAAAAGGGCAGTTGAACTCGCCTCACAAGCAGCAAGGGAAAATGGGAAAGTTTACTCCCTGGGACCCATTATCCATAATTCGCAGGTGATAGAGAGACTGCATCAAGAAGGAGTAGAGGTAGTGCATCGCCTGGATCAGATTAATAAGGGAACAGTTATTATTCGCTCCCACGGTGTGCCTCCATCTGTTATTCTGCAGGCGCAGAAGAGACGGTTAAACGTGATTGATGCCACTTGTCCAATCGTGAAAAGAGCGCAGAACGTGGCACAACTCCTCCATAGTGATGGCTATGTAGTTATTATTGTTGGAGATCGCAATCATTATGAAGTAAAATCTATTCTTGGATTTGCCGGTAAGGGCGCAAGGGTGGTTAAAAGTCCGGAAGGACTGAGGAAGATAGGAGAAAAAAAACTTGGCATTCTCTCTCAGACGACACAGTCGGTAGATAATTTTTGCAGAGTTGTTAGCAGGGCAGTAGCAATAGCCGAAGAGGTAAGGGCTTTTAATACGATATGTGAGGCAATGCAATCTCGGCAGGAGGAGACTGCCGCACTATCTCGGAAAGCTGATCTTATGTTCGTTGTCGGTGGATTGGAGAGCGCCAACACGCAAAGACTTTCCCGGATTAGCCAGGAAACAGGCTGCCAAACCTATCAGATAGAAGAAGCTGCTGAGATTGAGTATAATTGGCTTAATGGAAAGAAAAGAATAGGGGTAAGCGCAGGAGCGTCAACCCCCGACTGGATAATTGAAGAGGTCTTAGATAAATTAAGACACTGAATAAGAAGAGAAAGATTTTTTTATCATGGTGGAAGAGGTTAAATTGGATAAAGTAGAAATGGCAAGTCTTTATGAAAAGACGCTCGGAAGTATTGCTGAAGGAGAAATTCTTAAAGGAAAAGTGGTCAAAATAAGCAGTGCGGATGTTCTTATTGATATCGGTTTCAAATCAGAAGGAGCTGTTCCCATCAGAGAATTTGGCAATAAGCCGGAGATAAAAGTTGGGGACGAGGTCAACGTTTTAATTGAGAAAATAGAGGACCAGAACGGTTGTGTCATTCTTTCAAAGTGGAAGGCTGACCAGCTTGAAGGATGGGAGCATGTAACTCAATCTTTTGAAAAAGGCGAGGTTGTTAAAGGGACCGTGAGTAGGCAAATTAAAGGAGGGTTTAATGTAGATATTGGAGTTGAAGCATTTCTTCCGTCTTCCCAGGTGCAATCCCGTCCATCATCAGATCTCAACCGGCTCGTTGGAAAGGAACTTTCATTTAAGATTATCAATCTTAACAGGGCTCAGCGAAATGTCATTGTTTCTTCCAGGATAGTTAAGGAAGAGACAGAGAGAAAAGCAAGGGATAAGCTCCTTGCTGAGTTGGAGGTGGGTCAACTGCGTCGCGGCAAGGTAAGAGGCATTACTAACTTTGGTGCTTTTATTGATCTGGGAGGACTTGATGGGCTCTTACATATAACAGACATGTCATGGGATCGTACTTCTCACCCATCAGAAATAGTTGCCGTTGGAGATGAAATAGAAGTAGTAGTTCTTGACTTTGACAAAGAAAAAAAGAGGGTCTCCTTGGGGTTGAAACAAAAGACGGAGGATCCATGGGACAAGATAGAGGGGAAATACCCTATCGGATCAACAGCAAAGGGCAAGGTTGTCAACATTACTCCATATGGAAGTTTTATTAAGCTTGAGGAGGGAATAGAGGGGCTACTACATATATCAGAGATGTCCTGGACAAAACGGATCAATCATCCTTCAGAAACACTGGCAATGGAAGAGACAGTGGCTGTTGTGATTTTAAACATCAATAAAGAAGAGAAAAAAATCTCTCTGGGGATAAAGCAATTAGAATCTAACCCATGGAAAACCATAGAGGAGAAGTATCCAGTAGGAACTATACTTGAAGGGAAAATTCGCAATCTTACAGATTATGGAGCCTTTATTGAACTTGAGGGAGGACTTGATGGGCTGATTCATATCTCGGATCTTTCCTGGAGTAAAAAGATACAGCATCCATCTGAGATTGTAGAAAAGGGCAAGAATGTAAAGGCTATAGTGCTTGAAGTTAGCTCTGAACGAAAGAAGATTTCTCTTGGACTGAAGCAGCTTACTCCTGACCCGTGGCTGACCGTTGATGAAAGATATAAGATAGACGATGTTGTCTCGGGGGAGGTTACCAAAATCACTGACTTTGGGATATTCATTAAACTGGAGGATGGTATTGAGGGATTAGCTCATAATTCAGAACTGCCTGCTGAGAATGTCTCATCTTCTAATGCAGTTTCCGTTGGCAATGTGATAAAAACCAGAGTTTTGAAGGTGAGCCTGGAAGAGAGAAAGATCGGGCTGAGTCTTAAAGAAGTAGCTTGATACCTTTCACCCTCAGGCCTTTCCCGAACGAAGTGAGGGATATTTTACTTTTATCAGGCAGAGACCGTGTGGTGGCAGGGTAGGCCCGGCCTGACGGCGGTCACGAGCGAGCAGTATCTTCTGTAGTTCCTGAGGAGAAATTTTTCCTCTGCCAATGTCAAGGAGCGTTCCACTAACGATTCGTGCCATATTGTGGAGAAAATAATCGGCTTCTATGTCAATATAAATAAGGGCTCCTCTTCTTTTTACCTGAAGGCTCAATAGGTGGCATATTCGTTTCTCTCTTGTCTCGGCAGAGGCACAAAATGAGGAAAAATTGTGCCTTCCAGTGAGTATTATTGCTCCTTCTCTCATCTTTATTAAGTCAAGATGACGCGGGAAGAAATAGGCATAATTCCTCAGTAGTGGTGAAGGGCAAGGACTATTTAAAATTGTGTAGCGGTATAGTTTTTGCTTTGCCGAGCGGCGCGCCTGAAAAGAGCTCTTCACTCTTACACAACTCTTTATTGCTATACTGCAAGGAAGAGCACTGTTAAGTCCTGACATTAAGCCATTGGTGGGAATGGTGGTCCTGGTTTTGAAGTTGGCGACCTGTCCTCTGGCATGAACGCCGGCATCTGTTCTGCTGGCTGAGATAAGTTTTACTTTTTCCTGGAGAATGCTCTTCAGTGCCTTTTCCAACTCTCCTTGTACTGTGGGTAACTCTGTCTGAAGCTGCCAGCCGTGATAATCCGTTCCATCATATTCAATTATCAACTTAATATTATGCATTAAACCCCGGTCAAATACTGAATGCTTTTTTATTTATATCACAATTAAGTGATTCTCGCTTCATAAAAGTTTGACACCAACTGACTTAGCTGGTATGAATAGAGGTAAAATGAGTAGATAGTAGGTAGTAAGTAGTAAGTAGTAAGTGGTAAGTAGAGAGTAGAGAGGAGGTGATTAATAAGATGGGGAAGACGATGGATAAAGCGATGGACATAGAATTTGCTGAAAAACAACAGAAGCTCGTCTGGGCTGCAATATTCCGCTTTGTAGCAACTTTCCTAACACTTTTTGCGATGGTTCTATTCTTTTACTTTGGTCTGCTCTTTTATCCGCGGGTGGCTTCTGTAGTAATTCTCCTGTATCTTTTAGCTAACTGTGGGGCATATTACTTTTTCAGAAAAGGATTGCATCTTGACCTCGTTACCAATATTATCATTACGATAGATATTATTGTCTTAACCATCATAATCTACCTCACAGGTGGATTGCTCAGTCCAATCATCATTGGCTATATACTTCAAGCCTCCGGGACCGCTCTTCATGCTAATTACAGGCTGAGCGTAATAATGAGTATGTTGTCAATAATGCTTTACAGTACCCTTCTTGGGTGGACATACTTTGAGGTAATTCCCTATCTTGGGCCGGAAATAATGGTAGGAGATTTACCTATTTTTCAGAGTGTTCCTCACATTGTGATGAGCATTGTTGCATTGTCGGGGTTTCTGAGTTTAATCACATATTCTACCGGCCAGGTAGCCAGCAAGATAAAGATAAAAGAGAAGGAACTTGAGAAGCTCAATGTGGACCTCCTTGCTCTGTACGAGATAGGCACGAAGGTTTCTGGCTTTCTGAAAATAGATGAGATATTAAACTCAATGCTGGAGGGTATTGCTAATAAACTTGGATATTCCAGATTAAAGCTTTTTCTTGCTATGGGTGGAAAGCTTCAGGAAAAGACCTATCCTTCTAATGAGGACAGAACCGACTGGCAGGTAGATGAGAAAGCGCTCAACAAGGTGATTCAGGAGAAAAATCCTCAATTAGCTATCCGTCCCTTATCAAATAAAAAGAACTTTTTGCAGAAGAAGATCCTCAGAAGAAAAGACCGCTACAGCGTTCACCTTTTTAGTCCACTGATAGTCAAGGATAAACTTGAAGGAGTGGTTGCAGTGGGAACGGATACAGTTGGTCAGCCAGAGCCCTCTATGATACGTACTCTGGAAACTCTGACTCATCAGATTGCTGCAGTACTGGAAAGTGCTCAGTTATATGAAAAAATTGAACTTCTTTCCATAACTGATGGACTAACCGGGCTGTTTAATCGTCGTCATTTCGGGACAAAGTTAACTGAAGATATAAGTCGTGCCAGACGATATGACTATCTACTGTCTCTAATTATGATTGATATAGACCATTTCAAAAAAGTCAACGATACCTATGGTCATCCTCAGGGAGATATTGTACTGAAGGAGATAGCTGAATTACTAAAGAAAGGCCTGCGGGCAGGAGATGTAGCAGCACGCTATGGCGGTGAGGAGTTCGTAGTGATGTATCCTTATACTGAACTGGCTGCTGCTGCTGCTGCTGCTGAGCGGCTACGTACTTTAGTAGAAAATCATCCCTTTTCCGGACAGGATAAGCCACTTAAAGTAACTATCAGTTTGGGTGTGGCAACATTCCCATCTCAAGAAGTAACAGATGAAGATAGCTTAATATCTCAAGCAGATAAACAATTGTATAAAGCCAAATATGAAGGACGAAACAGGGTATGTCATACGTAATGGTGGAATAAATTCTATCAAGAAAGGAAAAAAGCAAAAAAGAAGAATCGGGAAGAGAATCGGGAATGGATAAAGAGAAAAATCTGGGTTTGTTTAAGAGCCTTGCTTACAGTAGTGGCAATCTAGGTTCATTGCTCGTTAGTCAGCTTATTCCAATGTGGATAGTTTTTTTCTATGCGCCACCAGAAGGAAAAGGAATAATTTATGCTCCTATCATATTTGTAGGATATGCCATGCTTTTTGGCAGGATCGTAGATGCCATTGCCGATCCGTTGATCGGATATTTTAGTGATAAACATAGAAGCCGTTTTGGGAGAAGAATTCCATTTATTGCACTGGGGGCTCCCTTTTTAGTTGTAGCATGGACCCTTCTTTTTTATCCACCTGTTGCCGATAAAGTAATGGGTAATGCTTTATATTTGGCAGTAGTATTGGGTTTTTTCTGGTTTTTCTTTACTGTTACAGTTGCCCCGTATTTAGCGCTTCTCCCTGAAATTACTTCTACTCACCGCCAGCGAATAAACTTATCAACCTATCTTGCCAGTTTTGGTATTTTAGGGCTTTTTATTGCTTTTTTGGGCTCGGGTTATCTGATAGACCAGTTTGGCTTCAGAGTGATGGCTATTGTTATGGGGGGCATTACTCTTGTTAGTTTTTGTTTTCCGGTAATATTTATCAGGGAAACTTCCTGGTCTTCCGCAAAGGAAGTAACCTTGTCCCCGTTCAAAGCACTGACACAGTGTTTCAAGAACAAGCCGTTCCTTTATTATGTCTCTGCAACTGGCATTTTCTTCTTAGGGTTTGGCATGGTGACTGGGGTTGTCCCTTTTATGGTAACGGTATTAATGGGGGCGACTGCAGGGTGGGCAGGATATGCATTAGGAATAATGATGGCAGTAGCTGCTCTGTCCTTTCCTTTGATTAATTATTCTGCAAAGAGGTTTGGTAAGCGAGTAGTCTATATAACTGTTTTTGGTCTTTTTATCTTTTTCTTGTTTTTACTGGCAACTATTGGGAAACTGCCGTTTTCACCTTTTTATTATGGGTTGTTTATTGTTGCTATGCTCGGAATACCGATTTCCGGGCTGTTGGTTTTACCAAATGCGATAATTGCTGATGTGATTGACTACGATGAAACTTTAACAGGATTTAGAAGAGAAGCAATCTATTTTGGCGCCAATGGATTAATAACCAAGATAGCGATTGGTATCTCTATGTTTGCTCTTACTCAACTTCTGCATCATTTTGGAAAAACCATAGAAGAGCCACTTGGAATCATAATAGTTGGACCAATAGCAGGAATCATAACTTTTATCGGGCTTATTATATTCCTTAAATATCCATTTAAAAAATAATTAGTGATGTGCGTAACCCACTACAGCCGTCGCCTTAAGCGTCGCTTACCAGCAGATGCAATAGAATGCCATACCAGACGACAAATTGTGTTTGCCGTAACTATTCTTCCGGCGATTAATTTTCTTGAGATTTTTAATATATGAAAAAAACTATAAAAGCGGTAGTTAATCTGGCTGGTAATCTTTCCTAATTTTTCTACGCTGTATCTATCTGAATAAACCCTGGTATCCTCTCCAATGTGATAGCCATTTCTTTCTTTAATTGTCTCACGCAATGGTGAGTATTTGTCAACTCTCAGTCGACACAAAGCTATTGAATCCAATCCTATCTCCCTGGCAAATTCTGAAATGCGGAGCATGTCTTTTTCATCCTCGCCAATGTTTCCGATAATGAAATAACCATGGTAGAAAATGCCAAATTTTCTTAGAGTTCGGAAAGCTTCTTTAATCTGAGATGTAGTGAATCCCTTGTTCAAGAATCTCAATGTCTCATCGCAAGTTGACTCAATCCCCAATAAGAGAACTCTGAATCCCGCCCTATACATCTTGAAAAGCACATCAGGTCGTCTGGCAATGTCTATTCTTGCGTTGGCAATAAACTTCTTTTTTATCTTTTCTTTCAATATCAGGTCACAGATCTTACCCATCCTATCCATGTCATGGGTGAGATTTTCATCAGTAAAACCGATTAAGTCTGCATTAATAGTTTTTATTTCTGTTACTACAGATTCCGGGCTGCGTCCCGACCATTCTCTCCTCGTCCCATAGGGATTTAGCTTTAAGGTGCAGAATTTACAGTTGAAGGGGCATCCCCGAGAACCAGAGATGGTGTCAAACTCTGTCCCAATTCCCTTAATTTTATATTTATAACGACGTAGCTTCCTGTCTGGATAAATTGTATCACTAATTGAGGAAGATAATCTGTTCTGATTGTGAATAATTTTTCCGTTTTCTCGGTAAGAGAGCCCTCCTATGTTGCGAGGTGAGCCACTCTCAAATAATTCCCTAATTGTCTCTTCGCCATCTCCCCTTATAATTACATCTATATTTGTATGATTATTAAATAACTCAATGACATTTTCCGTGGCATTTCTTCCTCCAACAATAGTCATGATATACTCGGGAATCTTACTCAAAATCTCACAGAAAAGGTCCTCTTCAAAATCCCAATTCTTACTGATGCAAACAAGGTCAATTTCATCATTGATAAATTCTGCGACGGTATCTTCAAATCTCATATCAACGATTGTTATTTTACTTACTATTTCTTTTATAGAGGCAGCGATGCACTCTAACCCTAACGGAGGGCAGAATCCCCATCCCTGTCTACCAAGTTCTATTCTGTAGGGATAGATACACAAGGCATTCTTAATATTCTTATACTTCATTTTTTATGAAACCTGTTCTTTCGTAATCTCTTATAGATAAGGGCATCACGTTCTGGACGACTTCTTATTAAGATTTTTTTTAAAGATAAATAAATTATTTAAACCATAACAGAATCGTCTGTGGTGGACCATTGTAAATCCATTTTTACTTGCTATTTCAATAACATATTTCCTCGGCAACCCATAATGTTCTTCCTGGAGGTCCATTCCTCGTTCATCCTGGTCAAAATCTTGCAGACAGAGCTTGTGGCAGAGCCAGCCGGAGAAACCACCGACCATTGTCAATATCAATCTTCCTCTCTTACTTAAAACCCTGTTAGCCTCAGATAAAACTTTATCTCTTTTCCTGATAGGAATATGATTAAGGCAGGCAATCATAGTAACAGTATCAAACTCCTCGTCTCTAAATGGCAGGTTTGCAGTGTCAAGGACCTGGTCAACGCCTTCAAATGGAAAGATATCAACCCCTATCCCATTTCCCCCTTGTTGTCTATAGATATTAATTAACTCGTTCTTCCCGCAGCCCACATCTAAGGTTTTTCCCTCTAATAATGCCAATGTAGCCATAAGCCTTTCCTTCTTTGCAATACCTATCTTCCTTTCTCTGTCAGATATAATTGTCAGCGGATTAGCGTAACTACAGCCACTCTGAGTTAGCATTTTTAGTCTAAATAATCTTTTGGTTTTATTACTCCAAATCATAAGACTTATCTTTTTATTTCCTTTTTTTACCTTGTGTTGTGAAGGGGTCAGGTCTTGCAATATCACTTTTCATTTTCCCCCTCAATTTTTTTAATCACTCTGCTCACTGTAGTATAATGCACATCAATATATTCTGCTATATCTTTTAAGGTATAGCCATACTGTAAGCAAGCCTCATACATTGCTTGATCTTTTGACTCCTTGTCCTTATAATCAAAAATTTCCTTTAAGGGTGGCCTGGTTATATAGCGCTGCTCTCTCGGTATCTCTTTTAATTTTTCTTTGCCTGCAATCAAGGATTTCATCTTATCCATAAAATTATCCTGGCCAAGAAACAATTGCCCCTTTACCACTTTTAAGGGTGATTCTGCTTTTATCCCGGAGTAGACAAATTCTTGATATTGTCTGGAGGCTGCTTTTTTCTCGTTGCCAAATTGAGAAAGTATCCAATCTGTCGTTAAACAGGGAATTCCTTTATATCCTATAGTTGCCCGATAAGCACTCCATTTCCAGTCTTTGGGGTCTTTTACTATTTTTGCCCTTACCGGATTTAACACCACATAGCGACAAAGTTCCAGTAAATAATTATCTTTATCTACCAGAATCGCTTTGTACCTGCCCTGTAAAAGATGCCCAACTCTCTGATGTCTTTGGTTGAATCGTTGGGTATATAGACCATTTAATTGTCTCATCCCTCTTGATAAGTTACCTTCAGGGGTTTCAATAAGCAGATGATAATGGTTATTCATCAGACAGAAGGCATGTAATATGAGGTGATATCTTTTTACCACCTGACATAAGACTCCAAGGAAATCAGCAAAGTCTTTCTCATCAAGGAAGATCGTCTGCTTATCATTTCCTCTGGAAGTGATATGATAAACTGCTCCGTTAAATTCTATCCGTAATGGTCTGGTCATGTTGCCAATATAGCATATCTTTTGTTATATTGCAAGACCTGACCCCATGACCCCTTTGCAATACCTATCTTCCTTTCTCTGTCAGATATAATTGTCAGCGGATTAGCGTGACTACAGCTAGAAACTCATGCCTCTTCTGGCGGAGTTTACTCGTTCACTTATTGTATGCTTCTAACAAAATTGGAAAAATAAGTCAACCTTTTGATAGCTTTCCCTTGTCAGTCACCCAAATACGGTGCTATGATTGCTGAAAGGATGCCACAAGGCAATATTTACTATTTACCAAAGGGAAATGTTAGATGCTAAATAGAAAATAGGAGTAAAAATGAGAAGCAATTTAATTAAGGATGGGTTGGAACGAGCACCTCACCGCTCTCTCTTAAAGGCGTGTGGAGTAACAAGAAAGGATATGACCAAGCCGTTCATTGCAGTGGTTAATTCCTGGACGGAGATTGTGCCTGGTCATATTCACCTGAGAGAACTCTCAGATGCGGTGAAAAAGGGAATAAGGAAATCCGGTGGAATGCCATTTGAATTCAGTACTATTGCCGTCTGCGATGGGCTGGCAATAGGACATAAGGGAATGAAGTATTCTTTGCCATCCCGAGATGTAATTGCTAACTCTATTGAAATAATGATTGAGGCGCATGCTCTTGATGGAATGGTTCTTATCGCTGCATGTGATGAGGTCGTTCCCGGTCACCTGATGGCGGCTGGTCGATTGGACATTCCAACTATTGTCGTTACGGGTGGCCCTATGTTTCCTGGAAATTTTCAGGGAGATAGGGTAGATATAATCAGTGTCTTTGAGGCAGTAGGTAAGGCATCTGGCGGCGAGATGAGGGAGGATGAGCTCCGCGAACTGGAGGAGTGTGCTTGTCCCGGGGCAGGAAGCTGTGCCGGGATGTTCAGCGCCAATACCTTAGCTTGTGGAACAGAGGCACTGGGATTATCTCTCCCGGGATGCGCTACTTCTCATGCTGCTAGCGAGAGAAAGGTGCATTTAGCAGAGATGAGTGGCAGGCAAGTCGTCAATCTTATTAAGAATGACATTAATGCAAGGAAAATAATGACTAAAAAGGCATTCCTGAACTGGATAAGAGTGTCTCTTTCAATAGGAGGCTCTACCAATGATACGCTCGAGGTGCTGGCGATTGCCCGCGAGGCAGGGATTGATATTCCCCTTGAAACCTTTGATGAGTTAAGTCGGGATACTCCTCATCTTTGTGATATGAGGCCAGGTGGCAAATACTTTATGATTGATATGGAAAATGCTGGCGGGGTGCCTGCAGTAATGAAGCAATTACAAACATTGCTTAACTTAAATTGCCTCACTGTCAACGGAAAGAGGGTAGTGGACAATATTTTTGATGTTTCTGTATCAAATGAAGATGTAATTCGTCCTCTCGCCAATCCTGTGCACAAGGAAGGCGGCATTGCCATACTAAAAGGGTCACTGGCTCCTGATGGAGCAGTGGTAAAACAAATTGCAGTAGCAGATGTAATGCTCAAAGTACGTGGGCCGGCGCGCGTCTTTGAATGTGAAGAGGATGCTTATGAAGCAATTACCTCAGATAAAATAAAAGAAGGAGATGTGGTAGTCATCAGATATGAAGGGCCAAGGGGTGGCCCTGGAATGCGTGAGATGCTTGCTCCGACTGCCGCTATCTGCGGGCGGGGTTTGTCAGATTCAGTAGCGCTGATTACCGATGGGCGATTCTCTGGAGGTACGCGAGGGCCTTGTATTGGTCATATAGTGCCGGAGGCAGCGGTTGGAGGCCCAATAGCAGTTGTTTGCGAGGGAGATTATATTTCAATAGATATTCCCAATAGAAAACTTAACCTGGATATTAGCAGGGATGAACTTGAAACACGGATAAAAAAATGGCAACCACGGGAAAGAGACATTAAGGGGTGTTTGAGCTGGTATGAACAAGGTTGTCTTGATGCAAGTCATGGAGCAGCAATGAGATAAAGTTTAAAATGGTTGATTTTTTCAGAAAAATAGAAGAACTTGCTGAAAAAGATAATCGCTATCATCCTGATGCATATAGCTTTACAATGGATGCTCTTAATTTTACCCAAAGCAGGCTGAAGAAGCTGCATGTAAGTGGACAGGAACTTCTGGATGGAATCAGGGAATATGGCTTGCAGCAGTTTGGCTTGATGACCCGAACTGTTTTTGAACATTGGGGAATAAGGAAAACAGAGGACTTTGGAGAGATTGTATTCAACATGATTGAAATGGGACTTATGAGTAAGACTGATCAGGATAGTAAGGATGACTTTAAAAGTAGATATGATTTTCAGGAAGTTTTTGATGGTAAAATTGGTTAATGGGAGGTTTGTTTTGTATTTTGGTGTTATCCTCTTTAGTTTTTTTGCTTACTTGACATAAGATATATTATGTATCCTTA
>BBPF01000089.1_pt1 | contig 23384 bp, 19 predicted proteins | sample 1343921 | NCBI WGS metagenome assembly BBPF01 (sample SAMD00019090, study PRJDB2971) | groundwater metagenome | isolation source: The Cedars highly-alkaline
GCCAGGATTTGAACCTGGGACCACTTGCTTAAAAGGCAATTGCTCTACCAACTGAGCTACAGGGGCAATTTTTACTTTTGTATTCTATCTTATTTTTTCTTTTTTGGAAAGAGTTAGCAAGGAATAAATCCCCACATAAATCTATAGCCCGGCCTGCCTTAACTCTTCTAACAATTCCTTCTGTTTTCTTGATAGTGACTTAGGTGTTTCTATGGTAAGTCCAACGTAGAGATCTCCCCTTCCAAATCTTGAAAAATGGGGAACTCCCTTTCCTGAAATTTTAAGAATTTTACCAGACTCGGTTCCTGCTGGAATCTTAATAATTATTTTTTTTCCGTCTAATATCTTTGCTTCTACTTTCCCTCCAAGTGCTGCATCAGCAAATGAAATAGGAAGGGACATAAAAAGATGGTCTCCCTTTCTTTTGAAAACAGGGTGTTCTTTAACCAATATCCTGATATGTAAATCTCCTGACGCTCCCCCTTTCTTACCGGCATTACCTTGTCCTGAAACTCTAAGTGCTTGGTTAGTATCTACTCCAGCAGGGATTATAACATCTATCTTTTCTTCTCCTTTTATGCGTCCCTCACCCCTACAAACATTACATGGCTTTTCGGGTTTCTGACCCTCCCCGTCACATTCGGGACATGTTGCAACCTGAGTAAAAGAACCTAAAATAGTTCTTTTTATTTCCTGAACCTTACCAGTTCCTCTACAAGAAAAACATTCATTTCTAGCTGTACCAGGCTCTGCACCAGTACTTTGACATCTACTACAATTAATAAATTTCCTTATATTAAAACTTTTCTTCTGTTCGCTAAGTACCGCCTCAAGAGGCATTTCTAAATCAATCTCAATATTCTTTCCTTTACGAACATCTTTAGATCTTCTAGGTGAAGAAAATCCAAAGGCCTCACCGAATATATCACCCAAGTCTCCAAAGTCAAAGTTCACATTACCGTCAAAACCACCAAAACCTGCTCCAGGACCTCCTCCCTCAAAAACATTACCATATTTATCATATTGAGATCTTTTACTTTCATCAGAAAGAACTTGATAGGCTTCATTGATTTCCTTAAATTTACCCTCATTGCCACCCGCTTTATCTGGATGATATTTATGAGCGAGTTTTCGGTATGCTTTCTTAATGTCTTCCTTGGAAGCATTATTAGAAACTCCTAAAATTTTATAATAATCTTTCATAAACTATCTAAGTAAATTATTTTTCTTGATACTCCCCTTCCTCAATGTTTCCTTGCTCTTCATCTTTTACTTCAGGATCTTGAGATCCTTCTGATGCTTGCTGAGCTTCCTCTTTGTACATCTCTGCACCAATTTTTTGAATTACTGTAGAGAGTTCTTCTGTTTTCTTTTTAATCTCTTCAATGTTATCACCATCTTTCTCCTTTTTCAATTCCTCAGCTTTTTCTTCAACCTCCTTCTTAAGGGCTGGAGCAATTTTATCCCCAAGTTCTTTCAAGGTCTTTTCTGATAAATAGACTGACTGTTCGGCAATGTTTTTCGCCTCAATCATTTCTTGTTTTTTCTTATCTTCCTCTGCATGAATTTCGGCATCTTTTGTCATTTTCTCAACCTCTTCATCTGACATGCCACAAGCTCCTTCTATTTTAACTGATTGAGATTTTCCAGTAGCTTTATCCCTTGCTGATACATTTAAAATACCATTGGCATCAATATCAAAAGAAACTTCAACTTGAGGAACTCCCCTAGGAGCAGGAGGGATGCCATCTAATAAGAATCTTCCCAATGTCTTGCTATGACTTGCCATAGGTCTTTCGCCTTGTAAAACATGGATATCTACAGATGGCTGATTATCAGCTGCAGTAGAAAATACTTGAGTTTTAGCAGTAGGAATAGTAGTATTTTTGGAAATTAAAATAGTATTAACTCCACCATAAGTTTCAATTCCTAGGGATAAAGGAGTTACATCAAGTAAAAGCATGTCCTTAACTTCTCCTTCAGTCTTTCTTCCCTCATCACGAGCAGATAATATTTCTCCCTGTATGGCTGCTCCAATCGCAACTACTTCATCGGGATTAATTTCTCTATTAGGTTCTTTACCGAAGAATTTCTTTATTTCTTCTTGAATCTTTGGCATTCTTGTTTGCCCTCCAACCATAACAATAGCTTCAATATCAGCTGGAGTAAATTTTGCTTCAGCTAAAGTTTTCTTAACTAATTCAATGGACCTATCAACATACTCTTTGGTTAAATCTTCAAGCTTAGCCCTAGTAAGTTTTAGGTATAAGTGCTTTGGACCGGAACTATCGGAAGTAACAAATGGAATATTAATCTCTGTTTCCATTGAAGTTGATAATTCAATCTTTGCTTTTTCGGCAGATTCTTTTAATCTTTGCAGAGCAAGCTTATCTTTTGAAAGGTCAACTCCCTGGTCTTTATTAAATTCATTAATAATCCAAGTAACTATTTTTTGATCAAAGTCTTCACCTCCAAGATGAGTATCTCCACCGGTAGCCTTAACCTCAACAGTGTCTTCACCAATATCAAGCACGGAAACATCAAAAGTTCCTCCTCCAAAATCATAGACTACCACTTGCTGATCACTCTTTCTTGTTAATCCGTAAGCTAAGGCAGCAGCTGTTGGCTCATTAATTACTCTGCGTACATTAAGTCCGGCGATTTCCCCAGCAACTTTAGTCGCCTTTCTTTGAGCATCATCGAAATAGGCGGGACAAGTTATAATGGCATCGGTTATCTTCTCTCCTAACTTGTCTTCTGCATCTTTTTTTAATTTTTGTAATATCATTGCTGATATTTCAGCTGGTTTGTGCCACTTATTTCCCATCTTTATCTCTATTCCTCCGTCAGATGCTTCTTTTATTTCATAGGGAAGTAATTTTTTGTCTTCCTGAACTGAAGCATCGGAAAAACGGCGCCCGATAAGTCTCTTTGCTGCAAAGATAGTATTTTCAGGATTAGTAATTTGCTGTCTTCTTGCAACTACCCCAATAACTCTTTCTCCTCCTTTAGTAACAGCTACAACCGAAGGTGTAGTTCTATTACCCTCTTTATTTTCAATTATTTTTGGATCTCCTTTTTCAACTACGGCCATTGCTGAAAATGTTGTTCCTAGATCGATTCCTATTATCTTTCCCATATTTTTGTATATTTATTTAATAATCTATTTCATTATTTTTACTTTCGCAGGACGAATAAGTTTCTCGCCCCTTGTGTAACCTTTAGCTACCTCTTCAATAATGATACCACTCTCGCCCTCACCATCAACCAGTGCAATTGCTTCATGAAAGTGGGGGTCAAATGGTTTTCCTAAACATTCTATTTCACTTACTCCCTGATTTTTTAAAAGATTATTCATATCAATCTTTGTCCTAATCAATCCGCTTATAAAGATATTATCTTTTTCCTCTTCGGGAATTTGCTTTTCTGCTATTTCAAAACTATCGATTATCGGAATTATCTCAGAAATAATTAGCTCGGTACTATAATCTATAAGGCTTTTTATCTTTTCCCCCTCTTCCTTTTTGTAATTTATGAAATCGGCTTTTTCTCTTTTCCATCCGTTTAAGCAATCTTCTTTTTCCTTTTTACACTCTTCTAGTTCTTTTAAAATATTATCTTGATCTTTTTCGTTCATAAGTTTTTTTCATTTAATAATTTTATTATTGAATTTATTAAGAATATATTCTTATCATAAGCCATTCTTTTCGGTCCCAATATGGCTAATATACCATTCTTCCCTTCGTATAACCGACATCTGGAAATCAAAATACTGAATTCGCTAGATTTTGGTATGGGTGATTCTTCTCCAATATATATCTGTAATGGATCATCATTTAAATTGAAATCATCAATATTTTCTTCAAAATAGTCAATGACTGAAAAAAAATCTTTAATATAATCTGAGTTTAAGAATTCAGGCCCAGAAAATAAATTCCTCCAACCTTCTTTTAGAAATATCTTGCTCTCTGATGAATAGGAGATACTTAACCCTGATGAAGCAGAAGCCAAAATCCTATTCAATTCTTGCAAAAACATTAATCGATCCTTAATTTGGCTATCAATCCTATCAATTTCTTTACTTATTCGTTCATTTATCAATTTTTCTATCTTGCTCTCAACAAGATGATCGACAAAAAATCTATATCCTTTATCTAAAGGCACTCTTCCGGAAGAAGTATGAGGTTGGCACAAATATCCCATATCAGTTAATTTCTGCATCTCAATTCTAATACTCGCAGAAGATAGATCTAATTCATATTTACGTTTTAAAAAATCTGAGCTAACAGGTTCAGCAGTACTTATATAATCCTTCACTATCATGTTTAAAATGACACCTTGTCTTTCGCTAAGAGACATATTTTAAATAGTTACAAAGACATTATAGCAAATGACAATTAGCAGTCAAGAGACCTGACTGCTAAAAAAAGAGGAAAGCCATTGTTCTTTTTGAATGTCGGAACAAAGTGATAATGTCAGTACCAGTAAAGTAGAAATGAGTCAGGGTCAAAGTGGTGCATACTTAAAGTATTATCAGTAAATAAAAACAAGACCTGCTCCTGACCATCCTTGGAGATAGTATGGTCGGATTCAAGAGAAAAAACGTATCGCTAAATTATCAGCTAACTGACATTTCTATTTTGCTAATCACCTGTCATTTCTAAATTGCTTTGACGCAAAGGTATGAAATTATCAAGCACAATTAATTAATCAGTTGAAAGAAAGAAAAGTCGTATCCTTCTTAAATCATCGTATGATAATTTATGACCATGATTTTCCAAATGACTTTTAATTGGAGCAAGGCGCTCAAAGGTATGTTTCAAGACTGCATTTTCAACTAAAGAAAGAATCTTCTTATTAGGCGCAAGATAAGAGAAATTAAGTGGAGTTCCTTGTTCTAATATCTTTTCTGCATGAGTCATTACCGTACCAACAGAAAGGTTTCTTTTTTTAGCTATTTTCTCAATCTTCACCCCTTTAGACAAAAGATCGCTGGTTTTGGATAAAGTAGAGCTATTTACGGACTTCTTCTTTTTAACAATATTCCAAGATCCTCCTAATGATTTTACAAATGCTTTTTGACGTTTTTCAAGCTCACTTTTAGATAATTGACTAAGCCTGCTCTTTGCCAATTCAGAACGTTTACGAAAACTATTATCAGCTATTGATACACATTCATCAACTTCAAGGGCGGTTGAGTTTAATCCACGTAAATACAGGCCATCAAGAGACTTTACTCGAGAAAGAGCAACATAACCCTGACCGGGAACAAAACACTGCGACAGGTCCATTTCTGCTTCATCCAAGGTCATACCTTGACTCTTATGAACTGTAACAGCCCAAGCAAGACGAAGTGGTACTTGTTTTATCTCAGCTAGCACTTTTCCATCTTCTTCTCTTTTCCAACTTACAGGCTCAGCTAATATAGTCTGACCCGAACGAGTCTTAACTAGTGGAACACCCTGCTTAAATCCAGTAATAACTCCCTGTGTTCCATTAGCGTAATTACCACTCTGATTATTTTTAACAAACATTACTTCGGCCCCTTCCTTAAGATGCAAACATTCTGGAGCAAGGCATCCTTTTTTTAATGAATCAACAAAGATATCTCGTCCCTTTGAAGTCATCTGAAAAGTGTATTCTTCTTTTTCAATCCGACCTAGATACTCTTCATTTAATTTATCCACATCTTCATTATGAGTGAATAGACGCAAGAAACCACTTTCCGTTTCACTATTCAAACTACATCTCCCATTAAGGTATTTGCGATGCCTTTCTGTAATTTTTCTTTGACGAACAGCGGATAGTAATTCCAAAAAAACAAAATCGCCTTGTCTGTGTTGTTCGTTTAAATAACAAACTACTGGTTGTAATTCTGACCAAGCACGAGAACTAAATGCATAATTTGATTCTCCTCTCCCCTTTTCTACAGGAGGAAGTTGGAAAAAGTCCCCAGAAAAAATTATTTGCATACCTCCAAATGGTTCACTCGTTGCTCTTTTAAGGTGACGGGCTACAAGGTCCAGCATATCTAAGAAAGGTCCCGAAAGCATAGATATCTCATCAATAATTAACACTTCTGTTTCTTGAAACCTGTTCCAAAGAACACGCTTTTGTTCTATCTGGTCTAAAACTAAGGGAGTTATATAATTCCTTATACCAATACCGCTCCATGAATGAATCGTTGACCCCTCTAGATGAGTTGCGGCAACACCAGTAGATGCGGTAATGGCCGGTCTTATTCCCCGTTCCTTAAGCCAAGATATGTACTTATTAAGTATATATGTTTTACCTGCCCCAGCTTCTCCGGTTAAATAGACACTGTGACCCATTTTTAAAATATTTAAAGCCGCTTCTTGTTTCATAGATGATTTAATATAACACAAAACAACAACTGATAAAATCTTGTCTTGTAATTAAAGTCGACTTAACTTATCGCCAGTAATGTCTAAACACTTTTAGCACTTTTCTGTATAATTAATAAATAAGTGTAAAAATGCCAAAAAATACACAAAAAGAACGTTTGAGATGGATATTGCCCATCATTAAAGCTAGTGAATGTCACCAAAGTATGCCCACATAGCAAGTGTAGTCTAAGGCGATGGGTATTCCCCTAAAGATACGACAAAAACACACCCATGCAATTTAATTTTTAGATTCTTCCGCTAAACGTTTAAGATGTTCATTTTCTTTCTTCAGCTCTACCATCTTTAATTCTCGGCCAACCGATAGTCTATGAAATTGCTCCATCTCCTCCACTTTTCTTTCCATTTCTTTTGTTCTTTGACTTATCTTGTCCTCTAATGTTTCATTTAACTCTTTGAGTTGCTTTGTTCTTGTTTTAACTTTTTCTTCTAATATCTCATTAGACATTTCCGCTGCCTGCTTGGATTTTTTTAAGGTTTTAACCATGTCATTGAAAGCATCCACAATATCAACTAATTCAGTTCTTATTCCAGTTGGCGCCCGAAGAGAAACATTCATATCTCCTTTTTTAACCTCTTGAATACCCCTATTCAAAACAACGATTGGATTAATAATAAATTTAGAAATAATTAAATGAAGCAAGAGTATGAGTAATAAAGCAATGACTGCGACAATAAAACCAACGGTAAGTGCTTGCTGAATGGCCATTTTTCGGATTAAATCCAAGTCAATACCAAGCCAAAGATTTTCAGTAGCCACAGCTTTCATAGATATTTCCAGAACCCTTTTATTATTCCAAACCCCACTTCTGATATAGGGATCGTCAAAAAAGGGAGGGACATTATCAACTAATTCTCCAATTTCTTCAGGAATATTACTAACTAATATTCGGTTGGTATCTGGCTGAATCATTCTCATGAAAATAACATCAGGAGAAGTACTCATTTCTTCCACAAATATTCGAGGTAGTGCTGGCAACATACCAATAGCCCTATAATAGACAACTGGATTATAGAGCGTATTCTTAAAAGCACTTAAAGTTGATACGTGATGACTAATAGTTATATCAACGGTATTTCTATAAGAGATATAAGAAGTTGCACCCACAAGAACAATGACAGCCACAAAAAGAATAACGGCCAAAGGCAATATTAAGAATTTCTGCAGAGAAGAACGCATAGGTTCATTTATCTAATCGTAGACAATACCCCTGAAGAATGAGTTGCAAAAATTCCGGCTATCTGAACATCATCTGGATAAGAACCACTGACACCGTAAGCATTCCTCATATCCTCAGCTGTTATCCATACTCCTAAATTAATTGGCAATAATTGTCCCCTAGCGGCAGCTTCTGGAATTAATTTCTGAGTAAAAGCTGAAAACTCAAACAATTGAGCAAGATAAGAAATTCTATCGCCCCGAGGTTGAAGTAAGATCCTTAATACTTCGGGATTAAAATGATCAAAATGACCGTGAGTAATAAGAATTAAATCAGCCGCTAATCCCTCTGCAGTTTTATATTGAGGTGGGTAATTAGCAGCATTAACTGCTTTCCATTCTGGATCTAAAACAATTCTGGAACCATTGGGTGTTTCCATTACGAATCCCGAATGGCCAAGCCAGGTGAATTCAAGACCCATTATTTCAAATTGCTCTCCTGGGGCTGGAAGAGTTACGCCAGTAGCTGGTGTTCTTTCATTCATTGCAATCACAAAATCAGAATCATCTTTTGGATAAAATGGGAAGCTATTATGATGTGAGGCAAGAACATAGCTTGGCTGAATAATATTTATTGCATAAACCCACTCCTCAACTCCCATTTGATAAATTTTAGAATGAGTTGCTACGACTATATCGGGAGCATAAAAGTCTCTTATAGCCTCCCAATTAATCATAAGATCGGTATCGCCTGCAAAATAAACTGTAGGGCCATCTTCAACCTTAACCATCCATCCTTGTGCTGGCCATCCCCCCCAAAAAGGTGGCAATCCACCCTTAATGTTTGCTACATCTTTTCTTATTTCTATTATTTGTTCCGGAATCAAAAGAGTAGATCTATTCAATAGGGTAACTCCCCATAGTGATCCTAACGAAATAATAAGTGTCACAGCGAGTAAGACTGACAATATTTTATTAGACATATTTTATAATTGCTTTTATTTTATATTACTCTACCACTATAACTCGTCCCTGCATAAAAGGATGAGGAGCACAATGGTAATCAAAGGTGCCGACATTATCAAAAACATGGGAAAAGCTATCGCCTGTTGAGAGTAATGGCGAATTTAGTTCATCCCCATCATCAGAGGTAACAGTATGAGCATCTGTATCATTGTTTCTCCAAACAACCATAGTTCCAACCTGAACAGTTATCTCTTGAGGAACATAGGCAAAACTACTGATTACAACGTTCCTCTGCTCCATTTCTATTATAGGAGCTTCTTTGATATTAAGTTCTTCATCAATGATAATTTCTTCTTCTATTTCAACTGGAACTTCTACTCCGTCCGCTCGTTGAAAAATAAGAAATACCGCAACAAAAATAACTAACAAAACTATACCGATTATTAAAGATTTATTTTTTATGCTATTTTTATTTATTATTAATAATATTTTGACCTTTACGATATTAAACTATAGTTTTTACAAAAGCAGAAAACCATATGGGTAACTACTAAGTATAATATCACATACACAAATCCATGCAACTATTTCCAAGCATTAACACCTAAAAATTTAATTACTCGTCTAGAAGATGAAAGAGCCAAGAAAATAGTCCAAATGAAAGCTATCATGCCTAAAATAACTGTCATAGTATATCCGGGGTTTTTATGGTGGTAGCAATATCTGGAAAATTAATACCTATTTAATTTTTTATTAGATAAAATTAAGACTAGTGGGATTAAGATTAAAATTGGCATAACAACAAATCCGTGAAAGATAATGATGGTATAAAGAATTATTGTCATTTTTCGCCTAAATAATATTTTTTGTTTTTTATCTTATCGGGGAGAAAGCTTTCTTTTGAATATTCTTCATAATCTTTACCATAATCCATATCTTTCATCATTTTTGTGGCTGGATTACACACCTTTAAGGGAATATTTAAATTTCCATATTTATCTACATCAGAAAGTGCTCTCAAGTAAGCATTATAAGAACTTCTGTCTTTTTTACTTTTACAAAGATAAACAACTCCATGGGCTAAATTTATACCACATTCAGGTAATCCAATAACTTCAACAGATCGAAAAACCTCATTCGCTACTACTAAAGCTGTTGGCTGAGCCATTCCAATATCTTCCGAGGCAAAAATTATCATCCGGCGGGCAATAAATTTAGGATCTTCTCCGGCTCTAATCATCCTTGATAGATAATAAAGGGCGGCATCTACCTGACTGGCCCTCATACTTTTAATAAAAGCTGATATGGTATTATAATGTTCATCTCCTTTTTTGTCATAACGAATAGATTTATTCTGTATAGTTTCCTTAAGAGAATTAAGCGAAATTTCTCCATAGAGCTTATTGGCACTATCAATCATAGTTATTACTTGGCGAGCATCACCATTTGCCATATTTATTAACCATTCTTTTACTTCAGTGTTTAGCTTAAATCCGGTCCTATCAATTATCTGACTCATTTCTTTTTCAGATAATGTATTAAAAACAAAAATTCGGCATCTTGATAATAATGCGGATATGACCTCAAAACTGGGATTTTCGGTTGTTGCCCCAATTAAAGTTATTTCTCCCGACTCTACATAGGGAAGCAAAAAATCTTGTTGTGCTTTATTAAAACGATGTATTTCATCAAGGAATAAAACCTTGGACTTATTATCTATTTGATCTGAAATAATTGCCTGAATATCTTTTTTTCCAGAAGAAACCGCTGAAAACTCATATAGTTTAGCATTTAAAGAAGTAGTGTAGATTCTAGCTAATGTCGTTTTGCCTGAACCTGGGGGTCCCCATAAAATAAAGGAGAACAAATGACCCTGATTAATAGCTAAACGCAATGGTTTTCCCGGACCAACTAAATGATCTTGACCAATAAAATCATCGATACTTATTGGTCTAATAATTGATGCTAATGGCTTCATGCTACATATATTATCACTCTATTTAAAGTAAACTCGGCTATCAAATCTAAGATCAATATATTCCAGCTTTTTACGTTTAGCAGGAGATATTTTCTCCTCTAGAACTAATTCCAGTTTTAATATTTGTGTAGATAAGTCCTCTTCGCTATTAAAATAAATATACCAATTTTCACTAGTTTTGGCGTTGAGTTTTTGATTACCAACTTCAAACTCAATGAGCCCAAGGTTTTCTCCGATTCTTTTCCATATCTTAATTATTCTCTGCATATCATTAATATCAACGACTTGTTCACCTAATTGAAAATCGCCTTGGCTTCTTATAATCACTCTTCTCTTGTCATCATCTCTTCTTTCCCTAAAAGCAACACCAACCGAATCTACTAAATAACATTCACTGTTACACCAAAAGGCAACTGGTTGCCTTTCTTTGATATTGATAGTAATTTTATCTGGTAAATCCTTCTTTATCTGAACATCCTTAATTAACGGAAAAGCCTCCAAAATATCTTTAGACATCTGATTTGAATTAAAAAGAAAGATGCTGGATGAACGAAAAAATAATATCTTTGTTGATAATTTTTCTTCTATTGGACCCAAAATAGCTTCTCTTGATAAGACTTCATTTCCTTCTATTTTAATATTATTAATCCAGAAATAATCAAAAAATAAAAAAAAATAAGCTAGCGATATAAATAAAAAAGATATTCCCGCAGGCAGTAAAAATAACTTTTTTTTATAAAAAGGTTTTACTAATTTCTTACGGTGCGATTTCCTAAAATTCTTTTTCTTTGTTTTCATTTCATCTCTTAATTTTTTCAAAAAAATAAGTAATCCAATATTTAAAAGAAATTGGCAGGTCTCTTGCTGGAGCGTAATTTATCTCATTGCCTCCAAAACCTTTTTTAAAAAATGTTAAGCCTGCCCATCGATGTTTTGGATCATCAGAAGGGGATATTGCCCAAAAATTATATTTTGTACAACCTCTTCTTTTTGCTTCCTTTATTGCCTCCCATTGAATTAAATAAGAGGCTGAAATATCTTTATATTCCGGCAAAGAAGCTCCGTGGTGATAGAATGCTTTACCACCCCAAAATATAATCATAGCTCCAGCTATATACTTATCTTTATAAGTTGCCAGTATCAATAAAACTTCTTCTTTTTCAGATAATGCTTTTAATTCTTTTTTTAGATAATCAAGTGAAAAAGGATGAAACCCTTGAAAATGAGCAGTTTTGCCATAGACTTCATAGAAATGATTAAGGTCTGATTCATTATGTGAAAAATGAATTTTAAGATCCTTCTCCTTTTGCGACTTTCGTATTAAATATCTGGTCCCCTTTCTCATTTGAGATAAAAGTTCAGTTTCATCTTTATCAAGAGAAAGCTCCCAACTCCTGACCGGAAAAACAAACGAAGACGATTCTCTAAATCCGGCTTTGACCAATAGGGCATCCTCCCAAGAACTTTTTTCCCAGACCGGTGCAATCCGTATAAAAACAGCTTTTTCCTTTTTTGCTATATCCCTAACATCATCAATAATTTGTTGCAAAACTTCTTCAGTTTTTTCTCTAATCAATGGACTATGACTTAATAGAATAAATCTCCCCTTAGCAGCATCAATTTTAGAAACTAAGAAAATAGCCAAAAGTTTATCTCCCTCAAAAACACCCCTTCGCCAAACCTTATTACCAAGATCACTTCTGAATTTTCCCCAACTCCAAGAATTAAGAAAAGTTTGCTCTGTGATAGTCAGACAAAAATCGTTCCAAGTATCAGCGTCTTTTATTTCTTTAATAATCATAAGCTATTCTTTCTTCTTTATCATATCTACTACATTCTCCATCTTCATAGATCTTGATCCTTTTACCAAAACCATATCACCGGGAATAATCATATCTTTAATTTTTTTCCCGGCATCCCAAGAATTTGAATAATGATAAACATTCTCAAGACTCATCCCTAGCTTTAATGCTTCCTCCTTTATGTAACTAGCTTGGTCACCTACGGTAATTAAAATATCACAATTATTAGCAACCATTTGACCAATACTACGATGACTATGCACAGAATTATCACCCAATTCTTTCATATCTCCTAAAACAGCAACTCGACGATCCACATTAATCTCTGATAATACCTCTAGAGCAGCTTGAACTGAAGCTGGTGAAGCATTATATGTATCATCTATAATAAAATAATTATCTTTGCCCTCAATTAAATTAAGTCTTCCTGGTTCAGGCCGCAATTCTCTGAAAATGTCTTTAGCTTTTTCAATATCAATACCAAGAGCTATCCCACAAGCAACTGAAACAGCAACAGAATAGGCAAAGGGTTTTCCTAGGCAATAAGGCAAATGTATTATCGTTGAACTATCTTTATAGCGAAGCGTAAAAAGTATTCCATAAGGCATAGAAAACATATTTTTATTTTGATATTTAAAATCAAAAATTCTAATATCTGCCCCCTCGTTAAAACCAAAAGTTATTATTTTGCTTTTGATTCTGCTTTTTACCTTAATTACCCGAGGATCATCAAAGTTTAAGATGGTGAAATCATTTACCTCTAAAAGGGCTGTGATTTTATGCTTTTCTTCTACTAATTCATCAATGTTTTTATAGTTTTCAAGATGTGATGGTGCGTCGCCAATAAAAGTGATGACTGATATATCGGGCTTGGCAATTTCAGTTAAATAAGATATATCCCCGAGTTTATCAGCTCCCATTTCCGCTACTATTATCTCTGGATAGTTTTTATTCTTTTTAATAATCAGTTTTATTCCTGAAATAATTATTTTAATCCAGCTAAAAATAGATCCTTGTCCCCCTTCTGACCTTCCAATAAAAACTAGGGGTAAACCAAGCTCATTATTTAGATTACCAGCACTACCCCTTGTAGTAAAAAAATTCTGTAAATAAAAAGAAACAGCATTCTTTGCCGAAGTTTTACCAACAGATCCTGTGATAGCTATTATCTTTGGAGAATAGATATTATTTATCTTTTTAGCAATTATTCTTAATATTGATTTAAGAATATTTTTTTTCATTATTTTGCTTTTTTAAAAAATTATGTACTTTCAAAAAAAGGACCTCCCGGAGATTACGTTAAGAAGTGCTTTGAAAATGAAAAGGAATAAGAAGTCATAAAGGCTGATCTAAAGATCAGTCTCTTTTTTGATTAAATCCTTTCCGATATAAGCTTTTAATACTTCAGGAACTCTAATACTTCCATCTTCTTGTTGATAATTTTCAATAATGGCAATAATAATCCTCCCTATTGGCAGGGCTGTTCCATTCAACATATGAACAAAATTTATTCCATCAGGATTACGATATCGAATATTTAATCTGCGTGACTGAAAGTCCGTACAATTTGAGGTTGAGTGAGTTTCTCGATACTCTCCTTGTCCCGGCATCCATGCTTCAATATCATATTTGGATGCAGCCGGATCTCCAAGGTCACCAGTACAAATATCTATAACTTGATAATGAAGACCTAATTTTTTCATTATTTCCTCTTCAATTGAAAGTAATAATTGATGCTCCTTTACTGACTCTTCGGGTGTACAAAATGAAAACATCTCAATCTTATCAAATTGATGTACTCTTAGTATTCCCTTAGTGTCTTTCCCATAGGAACCAGCCTCTCTTCTAAAGCAAGAGGAAAATCCAATATATCTTATGGGAAGATCTTTTTTCTCAAAGATTTCATCTGCATGCATTGGGCCAATAGACTGCTCTGATGTACCAACTAAAAGTAGCGGATCATCCTTTAAAAAATAAACATCTTCGCCCTCCCAATCTTTCTTAGTGTCATTAAAAGTTCTTTTAATGTAACCCATTCTCTCCATCATATCCGGCTTTATAATTACTGGGGGAACGACAGGAACAAATCCCTTATCAGTAGCTATATTCATAGCTAATTGAATTAAAGCAAACTCCATTAATGCAACATCTCCCTTAAGATATCCAAACCTGCTCCCAGACACCTTAGCCGCTCTCTTAACATCAATTACATCGAGATTCTCTGCTATATCAAGGTAATTTTTTGGATCAAAGTCAAATTTTGGTTTTTCTCCCTCTTTTCTTAAAACTAAATTCTTAGAATCATCTTTACCAATTGGAACAGTATCAAAAGGAGGATTAGGAATGGAAAACATTAAATAACGAAACTCATCATCAATCTCCTTAAATTCTTTATTTAAAGAATCTTCACGATCTCCCAACTCTCTCATTTCAGTAATAATAGCTTCTTTTTCTTCTTTGCTAGATTCTTTAATCTTTTCATTTGCCCTATTTTTTTGAAACTGTATTTCTTCTATGGATCGTAAAAAATCATTCCTCTTGGAATCAATTTCCAACAATCTATCAATATCAATATCTACGTTTTTAGACTTACACCCCTTCTTTACGGCATCGGGATTACTACGAATAAATTTAATGTCTAACATATTATTGTATTGTTATTTTTATTAAAAACCGAGATCCTCACGAATTCCCTTCATAGCATTAAAACCTATTTCAATAAATTCCTCTAACTCTAATCCTATTTCAGAGCATTTCATTATTATTTCACGATTTGCTCCTCGTGCAAAGGCTTTTTCTTTAAATCTTTTTAATACAGAGGAAGAATTTAGATCGGATATCTTACGTGAGGGTATAACTAATACTGAAGCGACAATTAATCCAGTCAAAGGGTCTGTGCAATAAATTGCTTTTTCCATTAAAGTTTCAGGAACTTTTCCAGTTGCTTGATTATGTGCTTTTATGGCCTCTAGTATTGATTTTTCAACTCCTTTTTCTTCTAATATTTTTACTGTTTGAAATCCATGATTCTCTGGATTATTGGCATAATCTACAATTTCCATATCTAAGTCATGTAAAAGACCTGTCAATCCCCACTTCTTCTCATCTTCCCTAAATTTATTTGCAAGAGCTATCATTATAGCTTCAGTTGCAAGCATATGCTTTATGCTATTTTGGTTCTTAACATATTCCCCTATCAAAAAGAGAGCATCTTTTCTTTCCATGCTAATCTATTTCTTCAATTTTGTATTTCAACTTTTCCCCCGAAGGAGTAACTGTTTCACAAATATCTCCCTTTCTCTTGCCAATAAAAGATTTTCCAATCGGAGAATCTTCAGATATCTTTCCTTCCAGAGGATTGGATTCTATCGGACTAACAATAGTAAATTCATCTTTTCCGTCGTCTGATGTTACAACGATTTTTGATCCAATGATAACCTTGTCAGAACTCTTTAGGTCTGTGATTATAGAATTACTTATCATGTGCTCAAGTTCTATTATTCGCCCCTCTAAAAATCCCTGACTATCCTTAGCCTCATGGTAAGCAGCGTTTTCCTTTAGATCACCAAAAGATATGGCCTCCTTAAGCCTTTCCGCCATTTCCTTTCTTTTTGTCTTCTTTAAATACTCCAACTCTTCCTTCAATTTAGCCAAAGTTTCTTTTGTAATTTGTTTTTTCATATTTTTAAAACTATCTACTAAAATACCATTGCAGGATTTCTTTTGCAACAGGTAGAGTTGCCACTCTAATTCCCCTAACTTCCTCAATCACAATCACCAAGACAATTTCCGGGTCATCGTAAGGTGCAAATACTGTAACCCAATTATGGTAATGACCGGCTTTCGGTATCTGAGCAGTTCCGGTCTTGGCAGCAGCTTTTACAGGCAAACTATTAAGGCTCCTTCCAGAACCATAAATCACTGTATCTCTCATTCCCTCACGAATGGTATTAAGATGTATTGGGTTAAGGAAATTATCTCGAACAATTTCTGTTTCTTTATTCTCAATAATATTTCTATTTTCATCAACTATTGATTTAACAACCATGGGCCTTAACAAATTACCCTTATTAGCAATTGGAACAAAAGCCGTTGCGACTTGAAGGGGAGTAACCGATAAATACCCCTGACCGATAGAAAGATTATAATTATCACCCATTCTCCAGGGCTCCCCTATGGTATCAATTTTCCATTCAGGAGTAGGAACAAATCCTTCTTTTTCTCCAGGAAGATCAACATTGGTCTTTGATCCCCAACCAAATAAATTAAGATATTTTTTAATCAATTTTGATCCTAACCCCGGTTGATTTTCATGTCCCCCACCTACTATATAGAAATAAACATTACTAGATACTGCTATGGCTCTTTTAACATCAACCCATCCATGAGCATTGTTATCGGCAAACCTAGCCGGATTAGAAGGATTCCAGGGGTTGGGAATAGTCAAATATCCTGCAGAATAAAACCGATTGGCTGCTGTGACTATTCCTTCCTGTAATGCGGCCAATCCAATAATCGGTTTTATTGTTGAGCCAACGGAATAAGTCCCTGCTATTACACGGTTAAATAAAGGATTGCGCGGATCTTTAAATAATCTCTGAATGTCTTTCGGATCCCTCTTTCCCGAAAAAAGATTATTATCAAAACCAGGGTAACTTACCATGGCCAGAATTCCTCCAGTTCTTGGATCTATGGCAACAACTGCCGCATTTTTAGAACCAATATTATCTAAAACATTTCCAATTTCTTGATGAATCTTCTTTTGTAAATCAGCATCTAGCCAGAGAACTAAGCTTTTTCCAGACTCAGCCAATGAAACTACCTCTTCGGACTGTATCTTACCAACAGCATTTCTTTCTATTCTTATTCTGCCTGGAATAACTCTAAGAACATCTTCATAATATTTTTCTAATCCCGATTTGCCTACATAGTCCTTGATAGAATATCTCCCATCCGATAAAGACAGTTTTTCGGGCGATATCTTACCCATATATCCAACTAAATGAGAAAAAATCTCTGGATCTGGATAATTTCGAGATAATTTCTTTTCCACTCTAATGCCAGGAAAATCGTGACTCCTTACTTCAAGAAGAACTAACCTCTCGTGATCAATATCTCTCATTATTATAACCTCATCGCTCTCTGATGATTTTATTAGTTCCTTGGTGGCCTTGTAGTCTAAATTAAAAACTGTTGCTATTTCCCTAATTCGCTCATCCATAATATCTTCTGGAACCTCTCTTTTGTCAAAAATTAAAATAAAATGAAAATCATTAAACACTATCTGATTAAAATTACTGTCATAAATAACACCTCTAGAAGCTTGTATGGATAGAAAGTCATACTTGTTTCGCTCAGCTAAACGTGCGTACTCTCCCCCATGAATAATTTGTAATTGAAAAGATCTCAAAAAAAGTATGGACATTAATGCGAAAACCGAAAACAGCAGACCGTAAAAGGTCCTTCTGGACAAGGGAACTTCTATTTTTTGCTCTGAGCTACCCATCTCCTCTACTCTATTTAAAGTAATTCTATCTAAAAATATTTCTTGAGGCTCAATATCCGCCTTGTTTGTGAGGCGGACTTTCAGATTATTAAATTTATTTGAATTCTGGGATTCGAACATATATCTTTAGGAATAATTTTAAAAAAAGAGAGATTGATAATATAATTATTAAATTCTTGCCCAATGGTCCTGATGAAAAAAAATCCCAGAAAAGACCAACGAAGGCGGCGACTATAATTGAGTCATTCTTGCCAGAAGGCTCTGTTAAAATTAAGATAAAAAGCAACAAAAGAATAAGATAATAAAATAGATTAGAATATCCAAAATGAATCAAGAAGCTTGTCTGTAAAATAAAGAGAATGAAAAAGAAAAAAACCGCACTGATTAAGAATATAAATCTTCTCATATAGGATAATCTTTAATAATGAAAACTTTTCTGATTCTTCTTATATTTAAAAAAGAAACTACATCAGACTTCTGAAAGGCTTCGAGGTCGCTTCTCTCAATGTTTCTAATTACTCCTATGGGTAATCCGGATGGAAAAATTCCATCCGCAATAGCGGTCATAATAATATCACCATCACTTATTTCTGCATCTTTTGACACAAAATCTAACAACATCTTTCCTCGGCCCTGACCCCTAACAACTCCTATTGTTTGTCTATTCTGAATTTCAACATTAAAAAGACCCTCTGTATGCGATACAAGGGCAATTTTAGAAAAATTATCATAGACTTCAAAAACTCTTCCTACTACTATTTTATTCTCCGTAATAACGGGCATTCCGACAACTACACCGTCTACTAAACCACGGTCAACTAAGATTATGTCTTGCAAAATGTCTCTTCCCAAAACATCTGCCATTAAAAGATCAAAATCTTCTTGAAGATTAAATTCTAGGGCTGTTCGCAGGGTTTCATTTTCTTCCCGCAACTCTCTTAGTGAAGCAATTTCTGATATAAAACCAACTCTTTCTTCAAATAATTGATCCCTTTCTCGCCTAAGATTGCCTGAATCTGTAAAAGATAAAAAAACATCTGAGAATGACTCCCCTAAGCTCCAAAAAGTTCTTTGAAAAGGTTGGGAAAAATTATAAAAAGAATTAGATATAGTCGCTGAAAAAGAGAAAAAAAGAATAAACAAAATAATGCCTGGGATTAGAATAATCCAAACTCCTTTTTTCTTTTTATTGAGATTTTTTAACTTAAATTCTTGCATAATTCAACCTATTATATACTATTCCTTATTTAAATCAAAGAATTTAAGCAATAAAAAAATCGTATACAATTCACGGGAACTACCTACTTTCGCAGGAAAAACCCACTATCATCGGCCTTAGCGCATTTCACTTCCGAGTTCGAAATGGGATCGGGTGGGACAACGCTAGTATAGTTCCCATAAATTAAATACGATTTAGTGAATTTTCTTGTGACCACTAAGCACTAGCCAAAACTGCAATGACCTATTAGTACTGCTCGGCTGAAGACATTACTGTCCTTAGACCTGCAGCCTATCGACCTCATAATCTTTAAGGGGTCTATGATTCCTAATCTTGGATTGGGCTTCGCACTTAGATGCTTTCAGTGCTTATCCCTTCCCAACTTAGCTACCCAGCAATGCTCCGGGCGGAACAACTGGTACACCAGAGGTTGGTTCACTCCGGTCCTCTCGTACTAAGAGTAACTTTCCTCAAGAATCTGCGCCTACGGTAGATAGGGACCAACCTGTCTCACGACGGTCTGAACCCAGCTCACGTACCACTTTAAATGGCGAACAGCCATACCCTTGGGACCTGCTTCAGCCCCAGGATGTGATGAGCCGACATCGAGGTGTCGAACAGGGCCGTTGATGTGAACTCGCGGGCCCTACTAACCTGTTATCCCCGGGGTAGCTTTTAGCTGATGATCTCCCGCACTTCTAATACCATGTCTAACAAAACACTAAATAAATAGAATTTTATTAGACGTGCGGTCGGTTCACTAAGTTCTGGTTTCCCAACTGCTCGACATATCCGTCTCGCAGTAAAGCCAGCTTTTGCCTTTACACTATCACTCCGATTTCCATCCGGAGCTAGCTGACCTTATAAACGCCTCCGTTACTCTTTAGGAGGCAAGCGCCCCACTTAAACTACCCACCAGACACTGTTCTCGCCGCACCGCAATATACTTAAAAACATTAAGTACAATGCGGTACGGCCAAGTTAGATTCAAGATTCAAAAAGGGTGGTGTCTCATTGGCGACTCCATTTCGTCCGAAAACAAAACTTCAAAGTCTCCCACCTACACTTCGCATTTAAAACCAAAAATCAATATCTAGCTATAGTAAAGCTCCCGGGGTCTTTCCGTCTAGCCGCAGGTAACCGGCATCTTTACCGGTATTGCATTTTCACCGAGCACTTCGTTGAGACAGCCCCCTAGTCGTTAAGCCTTTCGTGCGGGTCGGAATTTACCCGACAAGGGATTACGCTACTTTAACACGGTTATAGTTACCGCGGACGTTTACTGGCGCTTCGCTCACTCAGCATGATCGCATTAAAAATACAATCATACCGGCAAGGTTGACGTTCCAGCACTGGTCAGGCCTCAGCCCCTATACATCCTCTTACGAGTTTAGCAGGGACCTGTGTTTTTGATAAACAGTCGCCAGGGGAACTTTCGCTGTGCCCTACATTTCTGTAGGGAGGTCTTATCCCGAAGTTACGACCACTTGATTGCCGAGTTCCTTAACGAAGTTTCACTCGTTCACCTTGGCACACTTACGCCTACCCACCTGTGTCGGTTTGCGGTACGGTTCCCCTAATAATTAACTCCTGAAGAGCTTTTCTGGGAAGATTGCTCACTTAAGTTGCCGAGACCGAAATCTCGACTTCACACTTCTCTTGGATTGCTCCTTAAGATATGAATGGAAATCCAATAATCCACTTAAGCTACTAATCTCCGTCCCTCTTAGGAAATTATTAAGGAAGGGCCGGAATATTAACCGGCTGTCCATCGGGTTCGCCTTTCGGCTACGCCTTAGGCCCGCCTAACCCTTGGCTGATTACCATTGCCAAGGAAACCTTGGGTTTACGGTGTTCCGGTTTTTCACCGGAATTGTGGTTACTCATGCCAACATTCTCTCTCCCTCATCCTCCAGCAAGCCTTACGACTCACCTTCAACGGAAGTAGGATGCTCCCCTACCACGACATCTTAAAAAGATGCCATCCTTATCTTCGGTACCGAACTTGAGCCCCGTAAATCTTCGGCGCAAAACTCCTCAGTTAGTAAGCTATTACGCACTTTTTAAAGGATAGCTGCTTCTAAGCTAACCTCCTAACTATCAAAGCAATTTCACATCCTTGCTTGCACTTAGTTCGAATTTAGGGACCTTAGATGAAGATCTGGGCTGTTTCCCTTTTGACTATGGAGCTTAGCCCCCACAGTCTGACTGCCTTCGCAAGTTTAGTTCCGGTATTCGGAGTTTGATTGGAAAATCTAGGTTTCCCCACGAAGTTCCATTCAGTGCTCTACCCCCAGAACATACGAAGACGCTAGCCCTAAAGCTATTTCGGGGAGAACCAGCTATTACCAGGCTCGATTAGCTTTTCACTTCTTACCACAACTCATCCCAAGATGTTGCACAATCCACGGGTTCGGTCCTCCTCTCGACTTTCGTCGAGATTCAACCTGGTCATGGCAAGCTCGCCTGGCTTCGGGTCGTCTGCCAAGCCTCCGTTCTCAAAAGAGAACAACGCCCTATTAAGACTCGCTTTCGCTATGCCTCCGTTCTGTAAAGAACTTAGACTAAGGCTTGACAGCCACTCGTTGGCTCATTCTGCAAAAGGCACGCCGTCAGGAGATTTACATCCCCCTCCGACTCCTTGTAGGCAAATGGTTTCAGGTTCTATTTCACCGCCCTCACAGGGCTACTTTTCACCTTTCCCTCACGGTACTGGTTCACTATCGGTGATGTCGAGTATTTAGCCTTGGCAGTTTAGTCCTGCCTGATTCCCATAGAGTTTTCGTTCTCTATGGTACTCAAGTTAAGATACTCAGAGCGTGTTATGATTTTCGCCTACGAGGCTTTTACTCTCTTTGGCAGTCCTTTCCAGGAATTTTCGGCTAATCATAATACCTTTATTGACTCTGCTTAGGGCGAACCCTAAGACACATCTTACTTACAACCCCGCACAAAACTACAAGAGTTTTTTACGGTTTGGGCTCTTCCCGTTTCGCTCGCCGCTACTTAGGGAATTCGTTATTACAAAAAGTAATAACATTTTTTTCTTTTCCTCCGCTTACTGAGATGTTTCACTTCAGCGGGTGCGCTTTCTGCTTTCGCAGAACAATATTGCTTATCACAATATTAGGTTTCCCCATTCGGAAATCTCCGGATCAAAGGTTGCTGAACACCTACCCGAAGCTTATCGCAGTTACGCCACGTCCTTCATCGCCTCGACATCCCAAGGCATCCTCCATTTGCCTGTAAAATACAATTTTGGCTAGTATTTAATGACCACAAGATAAATTTTCAAAGTTCTCTCTTTTTATCAACCCACATCTGAATACTTAATATATTAAGATGTGGAGCGATAAATTTTTTAAAATAAAAAACCACTCTTAGAGCGGCTGTGTAAGACCATCATAACGCAAAAGTCTCAGCCCGCTTCTTTTGATGAAATATGTTTTTTATTTAACATTTATTACCTTCTGCACTCTATAAGTGCAAGGACATTCTAGCAATTTATAATTTCTTGTCAAGAGGGCAAAAATTCGAAGGGATTTTAGTCCCTTCGAATACTTGCTAAGGAATAATAAGGAATTATTTCTTTAGCCCTTTTCTCACACTGTTAAGCACTTCTGCTGCAATATCTTTTCCTCCAAGACCAAATGCAAGACCTCCTGCAATGACCATTAAAGCGACCGCACCTGAGAAAAAAATTAATATAAGTTCTCTTGCAATTCTAAGCTCAATCAATATTGCAAAAATCGCAAAAAACCAAATTGACCATCTTACGATTTCTCCAGCCATTGTTGTGTATTCAAATTTTGCTTTTTCCATTGCTACCACCACAATCTTTGATAAAAAATCTGCTAAGATAACAGCCACTACAAAGATTAAGGAAGCAACAATTACATTTGGAATATACCTAATGATATCTCCCATGAATTCTGCGAAAATAACTAATCCAAAAATTCCTGTTGCAATCCAAAGAATGATAATTGAAATGATCCACTTTACGATAGAGCCAACGAATTTTGAAACATTGATTTTTATCTTTGCTTTTTCCATTACCTTTTTCCATTCCTCCTTATCAAAGAAATCGTCAAGCTTCATTTTCTTTAAAACTTGCACAGTTAACTTTTCTAAACCTGTGGCTAAAAACCAGCCAAAGATAAGGATTAACATTCCTAATATCAAATTAGGAAGATAGAGTAAAAAACTTTGCCAAAGATTTACCATAGTGTCTATTGTTATACTAGTCCAATCTACTTTCATTTTTTATTATTTTAAATTACTAATCGACCTTTATTAATATCATTTTCCATTGCTTTATTATATCATAAA